>Ga0209083_1002072_pt1 | contig 20013 bp, 18 predicted proteins | sample AM7aDNAmetaG_FD_184132 | JGI IMG/M metagenome (GOLD analysis project Ga0209083, IMG submission 184132) | Freshwater microbial communities from Finland to study Microbial Dark Matter (Phase II) - AM7a DNA metaG (SPAdes) (version 3) | ecosystem: Environmental > Aquatic > Freshwater > Lake ...
CTCTTTATCGTCCTGGTCCGCTTGAATCAATTCCAGAATATATTGAAAGAAAACACAATCCTGAAAAAATAAAATATATCGATCCAAGACTTAAAGATATTCTTGACCAATCTTACGGAGTTATTACTTATCAAGATGACGTTATGCTCACTGCTATAAAACTTGCCGGATATTCTTGGCTTGAAGCAGACAAACTCAGAAAAGCTATGGGAAAGAAAATTCCGAAAGACATGGAGGAGCAAAAAGAAAAACTTTTGAAAGGATTCGTCGCAAATGGACTTACAGAAAAGAAAGCACAAACTTTGTGGAAACTTATTGAACCATTTGCCGCTTATGGATTTAATAAAGCACATGCTGCAAGCTATGGACGTGTGGCATATCAAACTGCATATATGAAAGCAAACTTCCCTGCTATTTATATGTCTGCTGTTCTTACCGCAGATTCTGGAGATGTAGAAAAAATTGGTGAATTCATGACTGATTGTAGAAAAATGGGAATCCCTGTTTTACCTCCATCGGTAAATGAGAGTTACAGCGATTTTACTGTGGTAAAAACAAAAGGTGCATCTGTGCATTCTACTGGAGATGACAGAGACAAAATTCGTTTTGGACTTACAACAATAAAAAACTTTGGTGAAGAAATAGCCAGAGTAATAATTGAAGAGAGAAAGAAAAATGGTAAATTCACTTCACTTTCAAATTTCTTAGAAAGAATTGTTGATAGAAATTTAAACAAAAGATCTCTTGAACCACTTATCAAAACCGGTGCGCTTGATGAATTTGCCGACCGCGGTGTTATGCTCGCAAATTCAGAAAATCTTTTAAAATACAACAAAGAAGTCAGTAAGAAAAATCAAAATCAAGATTCGCTTTTTGGAATGTTTGACGGCCTACCTACGGAGGCCGCCCAAAAATCCTATGAAGCTTTTACACTCGAGCCTGCGCCTCTTGCAACTATGAAAGATAAACTTGCTTGGGAAAAAGAATTACTTGGACTTTATATTTCTGGTCACCCGCTTGATAGATATAGAAATGTTTTAGAAAAAGCAAAAATAAGTATTAAAAGAATTAAGGAAGAAACAGAATTAGTAAAAAAAGAAATTGATGGTGGAAAACCTATCGGTGGAATCATAGAAGAAGTTCGCGAAATTATGACGAAAAAAAATGAAGCAATGGCATTTATAAAACTCGCAGATTTTACTGGTTCAATTGATGCAGTGGTATTTCCAAAAACTTACGCACAATATAAAACTGCAATAATGGTGGATAAATGTATTGCTGCTATTTGCAAAGTCTCAGATAGAAACGGAGAAATAAGCTTAATAATTGATAGATTGAAAGTACTGGAATAAAATTAACTGCTTTATTATATTATTATAACTTCCCCATCCTTTAGCACTTTAAATAATATCTTGTTCTCAATCATATACTCAACAACTAAATTCATTTTTTCTGATTCGGGGTGATTTGATTTATAATGAGGGACTACTGAATAATTGAGAATGTTTAAACCATCCCAAATAGTCTCATTTTGATTCTTATATGGTTTTATATCTGGAAAATCAACTAGTTCTAATCCTTTCAGACTTGGTCCAAGCACACAAACTCCAGCGCTATATCCACCATACAATACTTGTTCATTATTAATTATTTTTTTCAGTATTTCATCAAAACCACTTATTTTCATTGCTTGTCTCAAAACAAACGTATTTCCACCCCTAACCCAGATTACACCGAATTGGTTAATTTTAATCTCTAATTCTTTCTTTTTACCAAAATAATTTCTCAAATCGACTATTTCTACCTCTAAATCAAGTTTGCGTAGATCATCTATATCAGATTGTTCACTTTTTTTTCTCCTCTCAAGGTCATCAGAAAAATCAAGTGCATTTGAAATATAGGCCGTTTTTTTATTATTCTTTGGTATCAGAGTTTTAAGAATATCTGTTTCATTGCCAATCTTATATGATGATAAATAAAATTTCATTTATATTAATATTAGTGTAAATAATAACAAGTTAATTATTACACAACATTAAGATAAAATAAAGTTAAAGAATTTAATTTATAGTCAGTATAATGTAATTTTATGATATTTGACTTCCTCATCTCAATTGACTATTATAGACATATAGAAATTGTTGTGGCTACCAACCACCAAAGAAAAGACAACGTCTATACAAATGAGTAACCCGTCAAAATTTTATTAAAAATTTTCTTCGGGTAAATCGGGTGGAACCGCGGTTAGAATCGCCCCGATAAAAAACGAAATGTCGTTTTTTATCGGGGCTATTTTATTAGAATTTTGATTTGTGTGTGTCATTCCCGCGAAGGCGGGAATCCAGGCTAATCAAATAATTGATTCCCGCCTTCGCGGGAATGACAAAATAAAAAAATTTATGGAAGATAACAAATTAATAAGAATGAGACATTCTTTCGCCCACCTACTTGGTGCAGCCGTCAAAGAATTATATCCGGACGCAAAAATTGCAACCGGCCCTGCAATTGATAATGGTTTTTATTATGACTTTGATTTCGTAACACCTATCACTGATAAAGACCTAGGAAAGATTGAACAAAAAATTCGAGAACTTATAAAAAAAGTAAAATCTTTCGATAAAGCAGAAATTTCAAATAAGGATGCAGAAAAACTTTTCAAAGGCAATCCATATAAACTAGAACTTATAAAAGAATATACAAAAGAAGGACAAACTCTTACAACATATACATCGGGAGATTTTGTTGACCTTTGTGCTGGCCCCCATGTTGAAAGTATGGACGAAATAAAAAATGCAGCATTTAAACTAGAAAGAATAGCTGGCGCATATTGGAAAGGAGATGAAAAAAATAAAATGCTTACGAGAGTTTATGGTTTAGCGTTTGAATCAAAAGATGCTCTTCTCGCCTACGAAAAACAACAAGAGGAAGCGAAAAAGAGAGACCACAGAAAACTTGGGAAGGATCTTGATTTATTCATTTTCTCAGAAATTATTGGAAAAGGTCTTCCGCTATGGACAGAAAAAGGTGCAACAATAAAAAGAGAGCTCGAAAGATTTATTGTTGATGAAGAAATAAGGAGAGGATACAAACATGTTTGCACTCCAGACCTTGCCAAAATTGATCTTTATAAAAAATCCGGGCATTATCCATATTACAAAGATTCAATGTACGCCCCAATAAAAATTGATGAGGAAGAATTTATGCTAAGACCAATGACTTGTCCACACCACTTTGAGTTGTATTTAAGCAAACCACGAAGTTACAAAGAACTGCCAATGAGAATTGCAGAATTGGCCAAACAATATAGATATGAACAATCTGGAGAGTTAAGTGGACTTATGCGTGTTAGAACTTTTTGTCTTGCAGACGCTCATATAATTTGTGCGGATAGCGACCAAGCTGTGGCCGAAATAAATAGTGCGCTTGATCTTATAGATTATATTCAAAAAATATTCGGTCTTAAACTTGGAATAGATTATTGGTATAGACTTTCTCTTGGCGACAGAAAAGATGAGAAAAAATATTATAAAGATGATAAAGCTTGGAATGAAGCCGAGGATAAATTAAGAAAATTATTACAAAAAAGAAAAACGCACTTCATGGAAGCAGAAAATGAAGCCGCTTTTTATGGACCAAAAATAGACATACAAATGAAAAACGTTAGAGGAAAGGATGATACAGCCTTTACAGTTCAATATGATTTTGTCATGCCAAAAAGATTTAATCTAACATATAGAGATAAAGATGGAAAAGAAAAACAAGGAATCGTCGTTCACAGATCTTCTATCGGAGCGATAGAGAGAATAGTGGCTTTCTTGATTGAACACTTTGCAGGCGCCTTCCCTCTTTGGCTTGCACCGGTTCAGATTAAAATTGTTCCAATAAGAGAAAACCATAATGAACACGCAGAAAAAGTTGCACAAGAACTTAAAGACGCCGGTTTTAGAGTAGATTGTGATACAAACGAAGGAAATATGGGAGGAAAAGTTCGCGATGCAAAAAATAATAAAGTTCCTTACACAATTATTATCGGAGATAAAGATATTGAAGCCAAAAAAATATCTGTTGAGTCACGAGACAAAGGCCAGTTAGGTCAAATGGATTTGAAAGAGTTTATAAAGAAAATCGTGAAGGAAAAAGAAGAAAAAAAATAAGAAAAAATATAACCGCTCATGCCCTTGAGCGGTTATTTGTTAAAACAGAAAGCGCTATAAGACGAATATATTCTAGCGTATATGGAATAATTTTCTCCACTCGCTCAATCGCTAGTTTGTATTCATCTTTGGAAGGTTTTTTAACCTGCATTTTTAGCGCTTCAAAATATTCTCTATCGGAATTTAGAACTTTAATAAATAATTCGAGTTCTTTTCCGCTGGCGATTTCAGAATATTTTTTAACGACTGTATTTTTCTTGTCATCAACCATGTCCACCTGATACCACCAAAGCAGTTGTCTGGCAATCTGCATTGGCGCTTCAAGTGCTTTTTGCAGAAAGCGATGATAATCATTGGTATCCATCGTCTTCATTGAAGTTATCCCTTTTTCAATCCTCCTCAATTTGTTTCTAACGTAATTCGCAACATCATCAGCTTCTTTTTTATCTCTGTGAAAAAATAGTGGTAAAGGATTTCTTTTTATTAATCCACCATTTTCCACAGCATAACCTATGTGTGTCAACATAGGTAAACCGATGTGATGCATGTGCGTTGAAACGATTTCAGAATCAACTGGGATGAGCTCGACCGGAACATATAATTTTTTTGCAAAAATATATATTCCGTGAAGAACTTTCGTAAGCTCTTCTCTTTTTGGGTGGTTATACACCACCAAGCAATCAACATCACTTCGCTCATTGAAACTGTTTTGGGCGACTGACCCACACAGTATCGCTCCAACAATTGCACTTGAATTTTCAAGGTCCCTCCTGACCCTTGAAACAACTAGATCATAGCTTGTGATCTTTGGTACTTGCCCATTTTTTACTTCTTTCCAAGAAAAAACTTTCCCCATTTGGGACCACCTCCTTAGAATATTACAATCTAAAAATAAGGCTATCATAAAATAAATAAAAAAACAAAACCGCGCTGAACAACTAGCGCGGTTCTTAATTTTTATTTCAATAAGGATTTGTAGCCCTTTTTTCTTCCTCCCTTTCAAAATGTTTCCCCCAAGAATTAATACCTTTATACTTTTTTTGCCCTTTTTCCTTATGAAAGGGCTTTCCATTAATCATTATCTTTTTTTCATTCGGGTGTTCCTCCGAATGGCATACAACCTTAAACGATTTCTTTCTTTTCTTTTTCATAAAGACCCCCTGTCTTTTTTTTTATTTCATATTTGAAATATAGAACAAGCCAAAATAAATTATATCATGAGTAGCAAAAATGGCAAGAGCGATTTGGCAAAGCCAAATCGCTCTTGCTTTTTGCATTTTAATTATTAATATTTTTTTTAGTTACAAACACTGACTCCACAACATATCTATCAGATTTAGCTCCAAAATTATTACATGTAGAAATCGTTAGCATTTCACTTTTAGTATTGAACTCAACTAAAGCTTTATCAGCTCCAACCATCTTAAGTGAAGTCACTTTGTAATCATATTCATATTTATCAGAAAAAACTTGAATTAAATCGCCCGCTTTCAAATTTTTAATTCCATTAAAAGTTTTGAATGCTTGGTTGTTCACTATTGGCAAACCAGTATTATGACCAAATATAAAAATATTTCCGTCTCCACTTAAAAGTCCAGAGCCGGGATATCTTACAGCACCCTTCAAAAGATAATCATCAAGTACCTCTGCACTTGTAGTCGCTGGATTATATACTGATGCATCAACACCAATAATAGGAATTTTTATACTTAAAGGAAGTTCTCCAATTCTACCACCCTTTGATTCTACAACTGGTTCTCTACCTATAATAGATTTGAGTTCTGTCGGCACCAAACCAAAAAGATACAAGATTGAGAAAGTCATAATCAATATGATGAAAAGATAAAGAAAAAAGTCTCCTTTATTCTCTTTAATTATTTTTATTATTCCCTTTTTTGCTTTTTTTTCTTCCATTTGACTATTTTTATAACTCAATAATATCAACTTGACATTAAAAGTCAAGTGGTGTATAGTAGGTTTTTACCAGTTTAATCGGTAAAAAGATTAAATTTCATGAATAAAGAACCAGAAAACACGGTGGTTCCAAAAACATTTTTGGAAAAATGTAAAGAATCATCTCATATAGCTTTAATGGCCGCTGGCATTATTATCGTTGTCTTTTTGTTTATCTGGATTCCTTTTAAACTTATTCCGTCCATATTCAGTAATGGTTCAAACTATGTAGCTACTACCCTTTCGTCTTTAATCATTCCAGCAGAATCAACTTCGACAACTAATAGTGTAGCAAACAATGCACCGTCAGATAATAGTAAACCAGTTGTAAATACAACATCAAATTCTGCACCGGTAGAAAGAGTTTATTATGGCAAACCAGATTTAGAAGTTACTCTTATTGGCACAGGTATTATAGATCCCGCATCTCGACAATTTATGTCAACAAACTATGCAGGTTACAATGATGAAATCGCTATAAAATTTCAAGTAAAAAATATTGGAACAAATGTTTCTGGACCATGGAAATTGAGAATTAATACTCCATCAAGGACAACACCTTATTATGATTCTCCATCTCAAGTTTCTATTAAACCTGGAGATAGAATTGTTTATACAACAAGTTTTGATAGTCCATCAACCACTGGTGTAAATACAGCTTATATAACCGCCGACCCATTAAATATGATTGATGAGAATTCAAAAAACAATAATCAAATTGTAGTTCCTATTTATATAGAAGGAACCTCTTATAGTTATAATAATAATTATAACTATGGAACTGGTGTCTCAGTACCGAATATTCCTTATGGAACTATATATTCTTGGACAAATATATCTGCAACTTGTTATGCAAGTCCGCAAACATCTTACGTTGGTAGTCCAATAACTTGGTTAGTTTCAGCTTCTGGTGGAAATGGGTACTTCTCATATGTATGGAATGGATCAGATCAATTGTATTCAACAAATAATTCAGTAAACCAAATATACTATTCTTCAGGACAAAAAGTAGCGAATGTTACTGTAACATCAAACGGTGTATCAATAACAAAACAGTGTAGTGCTTATATTTATTAAAATTCAAAAATAAAAAAGAGCGACACCTATGGTGTCGCTCTTTTTTATTTTTGAATTAGATATCAATATTCGCTAATCTTGCGTTTGACTGTATAAATGCTTTTCTTGATGGAACATCCGTTCCCATAAGCATATCAAATATTTTATCTGCTTCTTGCGCATCATTAATAGAAACTCTTTTCATCAATCTTCTTGTTGGGTCCATTGTTGTTTCCCAAAGTTCTTCAGCGTTCATTTCTCCCAAACCTTTATATCTTTGAACTGAAACTTTTGGTCCTTTTTTAGTTTCTGCTTCTGTTTCTTCAGCGTTTTCAGCTACAACTTCCACAGATTCTGCTTCATCTACTTCACTATCAGAAATTTTTTCTTTTTTAAAAAATGCGACTTTTTCTTCTTCAGCATAAAAATAATGTACTTCTTTTCCAATCTTAACTTTATAAAGTGGTGGTTGAGCAATACAAATATGTCCGCCAGTAATTAGTGGTTTGAAATATCTGTAGAATAAAGTAAGAAGAAGTGTTCGAATGTGTGCTCCATCAACGTCAGCATCAGTAGCAATAATTATTTTATGGTATCTTAATTTTTCAATATCAAATGTATCTCCAATTGCAGCACCGAGTGCAACAACAAGATTTTTAATTTGTTCAGAATCAAGCATCTTATCAAGTCTTGCTCTTTCAACATTCAAAATTTTTCCTCGAAGTGGAAGTATAGCTTGTATTTTTCTGTCTCGTCCCATTTTTGCTGTACCTCCTGCAGAGTCTCCCTCCACAATAATAAGCTCGGATTCTGAAGCATCTTTACTTTGACAATCTGCAAGTTTACCGGGCAAAGTCATACCCTCAAGAGCACCTTTCCTCAATATGGAATCCTTAGCTGCCTTGGCTGCTTTTCGAGCTTTAAGGGCCAAAATTACCTTAGAAACAATGGCTCTAGCATCATCTGGATTTTCCTCAAGAAACATACCAAAGGCCTCTCCAAAGACCTCCTCCACAGCACCACGAGCCTCCACTGAACCGAGCTTTGCTTTGGTCTGTCCTTCAAATTGTATTTCACGTAATTTTACAGAGACAACAGCCGTCAAGCCTTCAAGTGCATCATCTCCAGTAAAATTGTCTTCATTATCTTTTGTAAGATTATTCTTTCTAGCATAATTATTTAATGACCTTGTAAGAGATGCTTTGAAACCGGTGATATGAGTTCCACCTTCTGGGTTTTCAATATTGTTTGCAAAAGCCAAAATTCTGGAAGAAATATCATCAACATATTGTAAAGCAACTTCCACAGATTCAACTCCAGCTGCTTTTTTCTCAACATAAAAAACATTTTTATGAATTGGCTTTTGAAATTGATTATAAAATTTAACAAGTGATAAAAGTCCTCCTTCAAAACAAAATGATTGTGATGGAGCTTCTATTCCATATTCTGAAAAATAAAAGATTTCTTTGTCACCAAATTTGTCTTTAACTTCTCTGGCATCAATTGCAGTAATTTTCAAACCCTTAACAAGATAAGCTTGCTGTCTCATATGGGAACAGATTAGATTAAAATCAAAAGATATTCCTTCTTTGAAAATTTCTGGGTCTGGTTCAAAATTGACAACCGTTCCATGGTTGGTAGTTTTTCCAATTTTTTTGACAGACGCTTTCACTTTTCCTTTCGAATATTCTTGCATGTAAGCAATACCTTCCTTGTGAACAATAACTTTCATATAAATTGAAAGCGCATTTACAACAGAAGCTCCAACTCCATGAAGTCCACCAGATGCTTTGTATCCCGTATCTTCTCCTCCAAATTTTCCTCCGGCATGAAGAACGGTCATAATAGTTTCAAGTGCAGAAACTTTTGTTTGTTTATGAATATCTACTGGAATACCTCTTCCGTTATCTGTAATTCGTACTCGATTCCCTGGTAATAAAACAACTTCAATATGATCACAAAAACCATTCATCGCTTCATCACGAGAATTGTCAAAAATTTCTGTTATAAGGTGATGTAAACCATCAGGACCAGTGGTCCCAATATACATACCCGGACGTCGTCTTACGGGCTCTAAACCCTCAAGAACTTGTATAGAACTAGCATCATATTTGGCTTCTTTCTTGCTTGCCACGAGGTCAGCAGACTTTTCGTGGGTTTTTTTCTCTGGTTTTTTGTTGTTATCTTTTGCCATAAATTAAAATAGCGATTAGCTTTTATGCTGTAATTATAGCAAATTTTAAGCATAAAAGAAACATAAAATTTAGGTATTTATCAACAAAAACAATTAAATATAACCATGTCTAGAGCCATATATTATCTATTGACAAATACTATTTAATGATGTATACTTTATAGGTAAGTAAAGAACAAAGGAGGAAATATGAACTATCTTGAAACAGTGTTAATTTCTTTGGCAGTGTCGATAATCGTGACAAATGTCGCACTGGCTTTGAAAGGGAGAGGCGAGAAAAAAGAAAGACCCCGCCACGATATTGATCTCTGTGGGGATGAGTGATAATCAAAAGGCGCCGGAAGTTTTCGGCGCCTTTCCTATTATTATTTTTCTAAAAAAATAGCTAGTTTTTTCCACCCTTTTTTGAACTTATCCAATTCAACAAAAAGAGCCTCTCCACCCTGCTCATTTGGAGCTTCTGGATCATGATAATAAAAACCTTTTATTTTGCTTGCCACGAGGTCAACAGACTTTTCGTGGTTTTCATCTTTTTCATAACCAATAATTACCACTCCATGGTGCCTATCTTTTTCTGTAAAATATTTATAAATTGAAACAATAGAAGGTACTCCGTCATCTAATTTTTTAACTATTTTTTCAATCCCCTTTTCTAAAAATAAATTCGATTTTTTACCAGCAAACATTTCCCCGTTTTTAATATCAACATCAACGGTTTTAAATTCCTGCGCGTATGCAAACATTCCGTAATTTCTTAAAAGTCGAACTACACCTTCATGCTTCCAAAATTTTCCATCATATGCACCAATATATGTCCCCTCTTTTATCCAATCATCGGCAGAAATTACTTCGCTACCCAAAAATTCTGCAACCATTTTTGCACACACAATCAAACAAGAATGTGCTTGCCACTCTGCATCTTTAACATCAGTTCTTTGAGAATAATATGGAACTTTTAATTTCATATAAAAAATTATACTACCTCACCTGCCAGCCAGATTTATTATTCATCTTTTCGGTTATTTTTGTCATAATTTTATTTACTTCTTCATCAGAAAGAGTCTTTGTGTATGATTGAAATATTAGGCGATATGCATAAGAAACTTTTTTCGTTCCATCTGGTAATGTTTTGGTGAATACATCAAAAAGTCTGCTCTTAATCATAAGCTCGCCCGCTTCTTTTTCAATAATAGAAAATACTTCTTCTGGCTTTGTGCCTTCCTGTGTAAAAACAGCAATATCGCGAATCATGAAAGGATATTGAGAAATCTTTTTATATTTTTTATTTTTATCCCCTATCTCAGTAGTAATATACTCTGTTGCTTCAGGTAATTTTTCTAGAATTTTTCCAAAATTAAACTCGGCAATATTTCCTGCTTGCCCCGAGGTGAGCGTAGCGAACTTTTCGGGGTTTAAATCAACATTTAATTTATCTGAAAGGATTTTTATTGTTGCATCAAGAATTTCTTTTTCTTTTGGTTTTTTCAAACCAAGAGGATTTTGAACTCCGATAACAAAATTACTCTCTTCCCCACTGTTTTTAAAAACATGCCCAAACTCAAATATTTTTATTTGTGGCATATCAACAAGCTCAGAATATCTAGCGTTGAATTCTAAACAATTTTTTAAGCCATCTGTAAGATTTGTCCTTAAAAATTTTCTCTCTGGCGATATTGGGTTTGCAATTTCTATTTCGCCTTTATCTGTAAAAGAATAATTCATTACTTCGGAAAATCCTTCTTCATAAAGAATTCTTCTAATTTTTTCTTTATATGCAAAACCTTTTTCTATTTTAACTTTTTCTTTTAATTTCGATACTGGTACGTCTTTAATTTTTTCATAACCATAAACCCTGCCAATTTCTTCAGCCAAATCTTCTTTAATTCGTAAATCAAGTCTTTCGTCCGGCACTGTGATGACAAACCTTTCTTCATTCTCTGACATTCTCCTATACCCGACGATGTTTTTAAATTTATCTGACTTATCAAGTTCTTCTACAACAACTCCATTTTGCGATTCAGAGGAGTGGATTATTTTTCCATCACCAATATATATTCCACAATGATCAACTCCTTCTTTTACTGCTGTTCCAGGCAAAAATTCTATACTTTTATAATCAATTTTTATTTTCAAATCTCCAGTGTTTGCAAAAACAACATCGCCTAGTTTTATGTCTTTCTTTTCAATTTTTGCGCCATATACAAACTGGTCAATTGACATTCTCGGTATTTGGATTCCGCCTTGAACAAACAGGTAGCTTACAAAACCCGAGCAATCAAAAGCTTTTGGCGCTTCATAAGTAATACTTGCACCATTTTTATATGGAACTCCAAGAAGTGTTGGCACAATTTTTAGTACTTCGTCAATCGGCTTAACTTTTTTATATTCAAAACCAAATCTTTCAAAAATATTAGATATGTCAGAATCTTTTATTGGAACACCAATAATTGAACTCGCTTCCCTTGCTGAAATACCAAGTTTATATTTATTGGGCTTTTTAGGATAATTATCAATTGATTCTCCAACTTTTGTGTCTTTCGTTCCAGCAATTTCTACAATAAGTTTTGTAAGAATACCCATCGCCTCTCCAGCAATTTCTGAAGAAAAATCATTTTCATATCTCTTAGAAGCGTCTGTTTGAATTTTTAATCTTTGTGAAGTTTTTCTAATTTGAACGGCATCAAAACTTGCTGATTCAAGGATTATATTTTTTGTACCAATTTCAAGCTCAGCAAAATTGCCACCTTTTATACCAGCAATAGCCAAAGGATTTTCTCCATCAGTAATAAGCAAAACATTTTCATCAAGTTCAACATCTTTTTTATCAAGCGTGATTATTCTTTGCCCTCTTTCCGCATTTTTTACAATAATTTCATTTCCGATTTTATCTGAGTCAAATGCGTGCATTGGCTGACCGATTTCAAGCATGACAAAATTTGTAGCATCAACAATATTATTTATTGAGCGCTGTCCCAGTGTTTCCAATTTTTCAGCAAGCCATTTTGGAGATGGACCAACTTTTATATTTTCTACTACTCTGCCAATATATCTTTTGCACAATTTTCCATCTTCAATTTTAACTTTTAGATTTTTTGAAGTTTTTGAAATTGTAAAATCTTTAAATTCTCTTGAGTATAAATTTGTTTTAATTTCGGCCAAAACTCCAACTTCACGCGCAATACCCCTGTGACAAAGACACGAGTGATTATTATTTGGTAAGGTTTTTGCGTCCATAACTATATCAGACCCAACTTTTTCTAACCCTTCAACTTCCATTGTATGCATTGTCAAAAGCTCAGAAACTTTTTCTGGTTTTGGTGCTTTGCCTTTTAAATATTCGTTTAGCCAATTGTATGATACCTGCATATTAGAATTGATTAATAAATCTTAAATCTCCAGAATTAAATAACCTGCCATCATCAATGCCATATTTGAGCATTGCGAATCTCCCAACACCAAGCCCAAACGCAAAACCGCGCCATTCATTTGGATTAATACCAACCTGATTAAGAACTTTAGGATGCACTAATCCTGCTCCACCAAGTTCTATCCAACCGGTACCTTTACATATTGAACAACCTGCCTCACCACCATTACACTTAAAACAAGACGCGTCTACTTCAGCTCCTGGTTCAACAAAAGGAAAATAACTTGGACGAAAACGTGTTTTAACTTCTTTCTCAAAAAAAGCACTGAGGAACTTATTTATTACTGATTTGAGTGTCACCATAGACACATCCTTATCAATAAAAAGAATTTCAAATTGGGGAAATTGTATTTCGTGAGTAGCATCAGTTGCTTCATTTCTATAAACCACTCCCGGACAAAAAATCGCAATCGGTGGTTTATTTTTTTCCATAAAATGAATTTGCATAGCGCTCGTTTGTGTACTTAATAGTTTTCTTTCTGTACCAGAAAAATCTTTGTTTGGTTTAATCCAAAAAGTATCTTGCATATCACGAGCAGGGTGATCCTTGGGAACATTTAAAGCGTCAAAATTATAATATTCAGTTTCCAACTCTGGACCATCAATAAGAGTAAATCCCATCTCAAAAAATATTTTGTTTATATCATCTATTACTCGTGTTATTGGGTTTACGTGTATAGCTTTTTTACCTGCCCCGTGTGAATTTTCACTTGCTATTAAATTTGACATAATATTTGTTAGTTTATTAAAGCATAAATCGAACCCGCTTTGTTCCCATAAAATTCTTTACGGGGTCCAAATTTTGCATAGAGTTAATTATACAGAAAAATTAATAAAAAAACACTTTTCTAAACGCAGAAAAAATGCTATATTGTATTTATGATTTCAAGTTACATTATCTACGTGTTTTTGTTTTGCTCTTTATATTTTGAAGTTTTTTTATTGCTCACATATATTGAAAAGAAAAAATATATAAAGACAGAATATTTGGAGAAAAAAAATGAATACTGGCCAACAGTTGATATTGTTGTACCTTGTTTTAATGAAAGCAAGACCATTATTGCGACAATCAATTCCCTTCTAGGTCTTGACTATCCGAAAGATAAATTTAAAGTCGTCATAATTGATGACGGAAGCACAGATGATTCATTAAAGACGTTGGAATTTTTTCAAGGAAATTCACAGGTTGAAATACATCACAAAGAAAATGGTGGTAAATTTACTGCACTAAACTTTGCGATAGAAAATAGTAAAGCAGATCTTTTTGGGTGTCTTGATGCAGATTCATTTGTAGATAAAGATGCATTAAAAAATATGATGCCTTATTTCGAAAATCTCAAAATTATGGCGGTTGTTCCTTCTATAAAAGTACACGCGCCAGGAAATGTTTTACAAAAAATACAAACGATAGAATACGGTTGGGGAATTTTTGTAAGAAAAGTTCTTACCTATTTAAATGCTCTTCATGTCACGCCTGGGCCTTTCACAATTTTTCGCAGAAAAATCTTTGAAAATGTAGGTAAATATAAACACGCTCATCATACAGAAGACTTAGAAATGGCTTTGCGCTTGCAAAAACACCATTACAAGATCGCAAATAGTCACAGATCTATTGTCTATACTGTGACTCCCAAAACAATCAAAACCCTCTATAAACAAAGACGAAGGTGGTCATATGGCTTCTTAAAAAATGCTATCGATTATAAATTTATGTTCTTCAAAAAAGAATACGGCAATCTTGGGTTCTTTATTTTGCCTCTTGCAGTAATATCAATTTTCTCTGCTATTTATCTTGCAATAAATTTCGTCATATCAAACGGTCATTTAATTTTTGAACAAATATCAAAAATCGCAACTGTTGGCTTAAGTTTTGGCAAAATACATTTTGATTGGTTTTATATAAATACAAATTTGGTTTCTGTTATAGGTTTATTTACTATTATAGGAACACTCATTTTAGTTTTGCTATCGATGAAATTATCAGAGGGAAAATTAAAAATTAAATCCGACCTTTTTTATTTTTTAATTATTTATCCATTCATTGCTCCACTTTGGCTTTTTGGTGCAGTATTTAATACAATTTTTTCAAAAACAATAACATGGAGGTAGAAAATAAAAGAGAAAAAACTGACTGGTTAAAATATTTCTATGCTTTCTTAATTACTGCGGTTATTTTTGGCACCGCTATATATATAAGTAATTATTTTGGCAATCAGAAAATGAACCAGCTCAAATCTACCGAAGACAAAATATCACTAGACATTCTGTCTTCAGAAACTCAGTTTTCATTATTGGCTGAATCATCTTGTAAAAATATTGGAGACAATACCCTTTCTATGGAAGTCGGACAACTTGGTGATAAACTTTCATATATTGAAAACAAAATTGGTTCAAACGACCCTGATTTTTTAACCTTAAAAACAGACTATTCTATACTTGAAATAAAAGATTATCTTTTGATGAAACAGATTGGCGAAAAGTGCCAAGACAAACCGGCATTTATCCTTTATTTTTATTCAAATAATTCTTGCGATGAGTGTCAAAACCAAGGTTTTGTGTTAACCAAGCTCCATGATTTGTACCCACAGATAAGAATATATTCTTTTGATTACGATTTTAATATATCGACAATTCAAACCCTAAAATCAATTTATAATATAAAAAATCAACTACCGGCTTTGTATATAAATGGTAAAGTAACATACGGTCTAAAAACTCTTGATGAAATTAAAAAAATAATCCCAGAGACAAAAGTTTGGGATAAGGAAGCTATAGCGTCTAGTACAACGGTATCAAATCAATAATATCCTAGATTTGGCTATGACATCGCCAGGTACTTTTCCTCCTCGTTATACTCGTATGGAAAAGTCTTTCAAATCTGGTACGTGAGTCAAGCAGTTGACTCACTAGTTGGCTCAATCAAAAAACACTGATTCCAGTGTTTTTTATCTTGAGCCACCTCCCAGATTTGAACTGGGGACCTTCGCTTTACAAAAGCGCTGCTCTACCAACTGAGCTAAGGTGGCCTAAAACATTTTGATTACAAAATGTTCTGTCAAACAAATCTCTATCCAATATAATCTAGCAAAAAAAAATAGAAAATACAAATTATCTTATAGAATTTTTTGTATTCAAAGATTCTTTATATTCTGAAACTTTTTTAAGAAAAAATGATACTGAATTTTTAGTTATATAGCTTGGTTTTTGTGGACTTAAAAAAAACGATGGTTGTTTGCTATCAAATCTTCTTTTAAAATAAATACTTTCTTTTTTTATAAAATCAGCAATCATTACAGCCAATCTGTGAAAATTTTTAAATTTTATTTTAGAAACTATTCTTTTGCTATGATGAACAAGGTTGTGACAATGTTTGTCATTCTCACAAACTATGTTTGAAATAACTTCATGATGGCCAAAAGATACACCAAAATACTTTATCGCAAACATCGCGACCAGAGCAATGAAAGATACATAAAATAAAATTATAGCCATATATTTTTTACTTACCTATTATATCACACTAGTTCAAAAGTTCTATTTTGTCGTACTGAAACGAACAAATCTAGCTATTTCTATCTTTTCACCAAACTTTTGTATTGCATTCTGAATAAGAGTATTTATTGTAATACTTGGATCTTTTATGAAATCTTGTTCAATCAATATTTTCTCTTTGAAGAATGCATCGAGCTTCCCAGCTAAAATCTTTTCTCTCATTGCTTCTGGTTTATCTTTTACTTCATCAAGAAATGCATCAGAAACTTTCGTCCTTTCTTCCAATGAAACATCATCTTTTTTAATATAAGTTGGATTTGTAGCGGCAATCTGCATAGCTATATCATAAGCTAGTTTTTGAAAATCTTCATGTTTAGAGACAAAATCTGACTCACTGCAAAGCTCAACCAAAACACCAACGGTCCCAACACCGTGAACATAAGAAACTATTCTGCTTGATTTCAAAATCCTTTCAGCCTTTTTCGCTGCTGTTTCTGCTCCTTTTTTCTGGAGATAAATCATCGCTTTATTTATATCGCCTTTTGCATCTTCTAGAGCTTTTTTACACTGCATTATTGAAATGCCTGTTTTTTCTCGGAGATTCTTAACTTGTTCCATTGATATTTCCATGATAAAAAATGTTTAGATTATTTTAATAATATTGATTTTAATTTCACTCACAGGCCTTGTAAGAAAAATTTAAGCTTTGGCTATTTTACCAGCTTTGTATGATTTTACTATTTCTGATATGAAAAATGAAATACTTGAAACAGATGCGTCATTAGCAACTATTGGAAAATCTATATTTTTGATATTACAATCTGTGTTGGCGAGAGCTACAACTGGAATTCCAAATTTGTTTGCTTCAGCCACAGCGATAAATTCTTTTTTAGGGTCAATAACAAACAAAGCTTTTGGGGCATCTTTCATACTTACTATTCCTGAAAACATTGCATCAAGATTTGCTATCTCTCTATCAATAAGTAGTCTTTCTTTCTTTGTATATTTAGTTAATTCACCTTTTTCTTTTTGTTTTTGTAAATCTTCAAATTTAGCAATTCTTTTTTTGATTTCGGGAAAATTTGTAATGGCACCCCCTATCCATCTACCATCTACATATGGCATGTCTATAGACATAGCACCAATTTTTAAAGCATTTTTTGCTTCACTTTTTCCACCAACAAAAAGAATTTGTTTGCTTAATTTGGCAATATCAGAAACAAATTCTTCTGCTTTTTTTAGCTGTTCATTTGTTTTTTCAAGGTCAATTATTTCTACTTTATTTTTTGTTCCAAAGATAAAAGGAGTTGTTGAGGCATCTCTTCTTGATTTCTGATAACCAAAATGAGCGCCTGCTTTGAACATTGCGTCTATTGTTTCATTGTTTTTTGCTTTCTTTTCTTCTACCATCACAGTACAAAATTTTAAGTTATTAATAATTATTTAATTCTTTTTTCGCAACTTTCCTATTAAATTCTATCTTTATTTTACTAGACTGAATTTTTAACGGGACAAGTAATCGAAAAACTAGTCTATCAGAAAAAGGGCTACTTAGCAACCCTTTTTTGCTCTTTATTCATCATCTTCGGCAGAATCTCCAGACTGTGGTTTGCAATCATTTTTTACAATATAATCAACAATATCCACCATACCATCGCCTGCTAAAATATTTTCGATATTATACCAAGAATGTTTTACCCTGTGGTCTGTAACCCTGTCTTGCAAAATATTATATGTTCTTATTTTTTCAGATCTATCAGCGGTTCCAATCTGTTCTTTTCTTTCTTTGGCAAACTTTTTCGCATCTTCCTCTTCTTTTTGTAATTCAAGTTTGGCGATAAGAATAGACATCGCTCTCTCTCTGTTTTTTGCCTGACTTCTTTCAGCAGTTGAACGAACATCAATACCTGATGGTTTGTGAACAATCCTTACGGCAGTTTCAACTTTGTTAACATTTTGTCCGCCCGCTCCACCAGAACGCGAAGTTTCTATAAGTAAATCTGATGGTTTAATTTCAATTTTTGTTTTCTTTCTGATTGGCAAAATTGCAATCGAAGCCGTGGAAGTGTGAACTCTGCCAGATTTTTCTGTCTCCGGAACTCGTTGTACTCGATGAACTCCTGTTTCAAATCTTAAATCTTTGTAAACTTCTTTTCCTTTTATTTCAATTGAAATATCTTTATAGCCACCGAGAGTAGTTTTTGATTCATCAACAATAGAAAATTGCCACCCTTTCAATTCTGAAACTCTTTTGTATATTCTTAATAGGTCAGCGACAAAAATAGCGGCTTCTTCCCCACCAACCCCTGCACGAATCTCCATAATAACTTCATTTGGAAATTTTTCAGCATCTTCTTCAACCATGGTAATACCCTTCATTTGGGCTAAAAGATTTTCTTTTTGAGAAGTAATATTTTTTACTTCATCTTCTGCTAAAGAAAACATCGCTGGATCTTTTTCTGCCATCTTTTTGATTGATTCTTCTTCATTTTCCAAACGAATATACTCTTCGGCTAAATAAGTCGTTTTTTTATTTTTTCTAAACTCTTCTATTAATTCTTGATTTGGATTCATTTACCCGAAAAAATTTTTACTAATAAAAAGTCGAATGTGTAATTTATTATATGTGTTTCTTTAACCATCGACTCTTTGTATAAATATCACTCTATCACCAAAATAACTTTTTTGCATTATGCGGTTTTGTTATTCAATCAAAATTTTTACTATATATTATGTTTCTGACGATATCATTTAATGCAAAACGAAAACGCCGCATAATGCGTTAGTAAAAACTTTAACGGGTGAATAGTTATTTAGCTGATTTAGAAACTTTTTTAGTAGCGTTTTTTGTAACGCCCGCTGCTTTTCTTGCTTTGAATTTTTCTACTCTTCCCGCAGTGTCCAAAACCTTTTCGTTTCCAGTGTAAAATGGGTGGCAATTACCACAAATTTCAACATTTATTACTTCTTTAGTTGAACCAAAATCATAAGTAGCCCCACATACACATGTGGTCTTTGCTTTCTCAAAATATTTTGGATGTATATCCTTTTTCATAGGTTGTCATACTATCAGATTTTATGAAAAACACAAGTAATTTGTACTACAAGTTCAAAGTGGCAATATCTTTCTCAAATTGTAATGCTCTATTTAAAACTGAGGCTCCATAGCCATAATGCATGGAATTTGAAAGTTTTGTTCCAGCCAAACCTAAACCCCCATAATATTTTGCTGCTGAACATGACCAAATATCATTCCTTTTACTAAACGCTGTCTTACATCTCGTTTGATTATCTTTTAGAAGTAAGGCAGAAGCAGTAAATGCAGCAAGATTTTCAAAAGGTGAAGGATAAGCCCCACCAATAATATTTGAAACTTTTTGTGTAATCGCATCCCAAGTTAGTGGCATAAATTGTGCAGGACCCATAGCACCACCGTAACTACCATCTCTACAGATTGGACACGATACTGGCGAAGTATTAGCGTTTAGACCAAGATTAGACATAATTTCTAAATAGTATGGTTTTTGTGTCTCTGACATAACTGTATTACCCCCTGAACAAGACGACACTTGGTTGTAAGTACACTTACCAATATTTTTTCCAATCGTACTATCAACTGCCGACTCTTGAAAAAGCACCGCAAGTACTAGTGCGGAACTAACTCCAATCGTACTTTCGTATGGTTGAATAATTTTTAATGCATCACCAAACGAAATCTCTTCTCCGCCAGCGGTTCT
>Ga0209083_1002074_pt1 | contig 20006 bp, 9 predicted proteins | sample AM7aDNAmetaG_FD_184132 | JGI IMG/M metagenome (GOLD analysis project Ga0209083, IMG submission 184132) | Freshwater microbial communities from Finland to study Microbial Dark Matter (Phase II) - AM7a DNA metaG (SPAdes) (version 3) | ecosystem: Environmental > Aquatic > Freshwater > Lake ...
AGAATGAGTGCAGCATCTACACCATCGGCATGATCATGCTGCAAAAGATGGACGTTACCCCGCCCCAAGCCTTCGATGCTGTCCTGAAACTCTCAGAATCCGTTGCACCAAACTGGGGATGACTCAGGTGATCTGCTTGCGTTCTGGATCCTACAGGCGCCAGCCAACGCACTGCAACGGGTCAGTGCTACCGCGTCCTCGCTTTTGCGAGCTTCCTTGTTGTCTTCGCCTTTGTAGCCGGGACATCGATGTCCTGTGGAACGGGCTTCACGCTGACCGGGGCTTTCTTGGCGGCCGACTCGTACATCGCATCCATCAGGGCCGAGAGCAGGACACCGTAGCGGACCGGGGCCCGCAGCGGCTCGCGGCCGAGCAGGGCCTGGATGAAGTTGTAGTGGGGGGTGCCGGCCGCCGGGTTGGTGTATTCCGGCACGTGCGGATAGAGGCGTTTGCCGTCGGCGCGGTACATCTCCAGCTTGTTGCCGTACTGGTCGGTGATGATCAGCATGGTGTCGGTGAAGATCTGGATCTCGGTACGGAAGGGGGCGGTGTTGCCGGCCATGGTTACGGAGGCGAAGGTGTCGTTCTGGAAGCGCAACGCGGCGGCCGCGCGGATGTCCACGGGCGTTCCGCAGTTGTCCATGATGCAGGAGACCTCGACGACGGGGTCGTTCATCAGCCACATGATCGCGTTGAGCATGTGGGCACCGCTGTCGTAGATGAAGCCGCCGCCGGAGAACTTGGGGTCTTGGCGCCAGAGGCCCTTGCATCCCTTGCACCAGTTCTGGGAGAGATAGCCTGAGATGTTCTGAACTTTGCCAAGCTTGCCGGTGTCGCGGAGCTGGGCGAGATGGCCGAACTCGGCGGTGTAGGGCGACTGATAGGTGATGGCCAGGAGCTTGCCGGACTGCTTGACGGCCTGCCAAAGTGAATAGGCGTGCTCGGAACTGGTGACCAGGGGCTTTTCGCAGGCGACGTTGATGCCTTTCTTGATGGCGGCCAGCGCGTGGGGATAGTGGACGGTGTGGGGGGTGACCAGGAGGACGGCGTCGAGTTCGACCTTCTCGATCATTTCGTAGAAGTCGGTGAACTCGGCGGCATCCTTAAAGTGACGCTGGCGGAAGTCGGCAGTCTTCTCTTTGACGATGTCGCAAAGGGCGACGACCTTGGCCTCAGCGGTATTTTTGAGCATGGTGGGGGCGTGCCAGCCGTTGGCCATCCCGCCGCAACCGACAAGAGCAAACTTGAGCATGTGGTGGTCCTTGTGAATGGGATTAGCGTAGATTAACCGCCGGCCAGATCACCGTCCACGATTGAAGGCGAAAAGACACGAACGGAACGATTCACAGCTGTACTCCCAGCACAGCCAATGGCGAGGCCCCCCAACCTTGGGTATAAAGCCGCCAGACATCATCGCGCTTTAGCGGAGAACGCATGGAAGAATACAAACAGCAGTTTATCGAGTTCATGGTGCGCAGCAACGTGCTGACCTTTGGCGACTTTGTCACCAAGAGCGGCCGGAAGACGCCGTTCTTCATCAATACTGGAAACTATAGCACCGGCGAGCAACTGGCCCGCCTGGGGCAGTACTATGCCGCCGCCGTCCGTCAGAACCTCGGCGATGCGGTGGATGTACTCTTTGGCCCGGCGTACAAGGGCATTCCACTGGCGGTGACCACGGCAACTGCCCTGTTTGGCCTGCATGGGCAGAATGTCTCCTTCTGCTTCAACCGCAAAGAGGCCAAGGACCATGGCGAGGGTGGAACGCTGATCGGCCGAAAGCTGCGTGACGGCGACCGCGTCGTCATCGTCGAGGATGTGACCACGGCCGGCACTTCCGTGCGCGAGTCCATCCCCTTGCTCACGGGCGCCGCGAAGATAACGCTGGCCGGCCTGGTGGTCTCGGTGGACCGCATGGAGCGTGGCACCGGCCCACGTAGCGCACTACAGGAAATCCGCGAGGATCTCGGCATCAACGCGTTCGCAATCGTCACGCTGGACGAGATCATCGAGCACCTGCACGGCCGCCCAATCGCCAGCAAAGTCGTCCTCGATGACCGGATCCTCAAAGCTATCGCCGACTACCGCGCGCAGTACGGGGCGCTGAAGGCGTAAGAAACACAAGGCACGAAGGCACGTATTCGTGGCTTCGTGCCTTCTTCCACTACCTGGCGTATTCGACCGACCGCACCTCGCGGATCAGGGTGACCTTGATCTCGCCCGGATACGTCAGGCTGCTCTCGATCTTCTTGGCTATGTCGCGGGCGATCTTGGAGGAAATCTTGTCGTCGATCTGCCGGGCATCGACGATCACGCGCACCTCGCGCCCGGCCTGAATGGCATAGGCCTGGCGAACGCCGTCGAAACTCATCGCCAGTTCTTCCAGCTCCTGCAGGCGCTTGACATAGCGCTCCAGGCTTTCCCGGCGGGCGCCGGGGCGCGACGCCGAGATGGCATCGGCCGCCGTGACGATCGGCGTATAGGCCGATGTCGCCGGCACATCGCCATGATGCCCTTCGGCGGCGTTGAGCACGGCTTCGGGCTCGTTGAAGCGCTTGAGGAACTCTTTGCCAAGCTGCGGGTGGCCGCCTTCGTGTTCGTGGTCAAGCGCCTTGCCAATGTCGTGCAGCAGGCCGCAACGGCGGGCCAGAGCCCCATCAAGCCCAAGCTCGTCGGCGATCACCTGGGCCAGATAGGCGACCTCAATCGAGTGTCGCAGCACGTTTTGACCGTAGCTGGTGCGATAGTGCAACCGGCCGAGCATGGGGATGACCGCGCGGGCGAGGTTCTGGACATTGGCTTCCTGAACGGCTTCGCGGCCGATGCGCAGAAGCTCCTCGTCCATTTCCTTGGTGACCTGGCCGAAGACCTCTTCGATCCGGGCAGGATGGATCCGGCCATCCTGGACCAGCCGCTCAAGCGATATCCGCGCTGTTTCGCGGCGGACGGGATCGAAGCAGGAGACGACCACCACACCGGGGGTGTCGTCGATAATGACATCGACGCCGGTCGCCTTTTCGAAAGCGCGGATATTGCGACCTTCCCGCCCAATGACGCGGCCCTTCATATCATCGGAGGCGATGGTCACGGTTGAGACGGTATGATCGGAGGTCTGCTCGGCGGCATAGCGCTGGATCGCTGTCAGGATGATCATGCGGCTGCGTTCTTTGGCTTCTTCCTGCGCCTGCTCGGTCGCCTTCTGGATCAGGGCGCCGGCATCGCGCTTGCACTCTTCCTCAACCCGAGCCAAGAGCATTTCGCGGGCCTGGTCGTAACTCAGGTTGGTCAGTTGCAGAAGTTGGGTCCGCTGCTGGGCGAGGATCTGGTCGAGTTCCTTTTCCTTCAGATCGAAGCCTTTCTCGCGGCGGGTGAGGCGAGCTTCAGCTTCGTCGATGTTTCGCTCCTTAACGGTAAGGGTATCGAGCTTCCTGTCGAGGTTGTCCTCGCGCTTGTTCAGGCGCAGCTCAGCCTGCTTCATCTCAGCGCGGGTGGCGTCGATTTCTTTCTCGAAGGCTTCGCGGGCCTTCATCGACTTGTCTTTGGCGTGCAGTTCGACCTGCTTGGCACGGTTTTCGCCTTCAAGAATGGCGTTCTCATGGATCTTAAGCGCTTCATCTTTCGCGCGATGCAGAACGTTCCGAGACATCCAGTTCAGGATTGCAATGATGATCAACGCGCCCAGCACCAGCCCGGCGACCAACCCGATGGAAATACCGATGTAATAGGGTGACCACCCAAGCGCCGGCCCACCGGCAACCTGGGCAAGGAAGGGGTATGAGAACATACTTCCCCGCTTTCTTTTATGCGCGGCCAAGGGATGGGCTGCTTCAGCCGGCCCAGACAGCCTCGGACGCTCGTCCATATTTCAACGCGGACGCTCGGGGAAGGTCATTTTGACATGGTGGATTCAACGTCGCTGCTGCAGGGCAACGGCTACGCGGCGGTTTCCCGCCAGGCATGGAACCGATTCGGGCGGAGCTCGACCTAAGAACCCGCGGCCGACCCCGATAGAGCATGGGATGATGACGGCGGGTGCGGGAAGCCAGTTGTCGATGCGGTATAACCGCACCAGCCCATCGGCCGATGACAACAGGCCAGACGAATGCGCAAGGTTAGTGGCCTGGCGCACGATCAGCAGCACGATGGCTACAGATACAGCACAGACCAGCACTTGCGCGAATTGAACTCCGATGATTTCCACGCTGCAAACCCCCGCATCAAACCCAGGCAAAGCTCGGACTGATGCGGAATTGTCAAAAAGAACCTTGGGACGGCCGTTATCCGCTACATCCAAACCGTCCTATCCGCATATCCGATTCCAAGCGAAATTACATCGCCCGCAAACTGGAAATGCGGTTTCTTACTTCCGTTATCTTAAGACGATCACCCAATCTTTACAAGCCGACCTGACGACTTGCCGCCTCACATTCATTCCGCTATCCGCTTTTCGATATCCGCTCTTCCCTGTGTTTGCCATCCCCACGTAACTCCTGTCCCGTCAAGCAGATAGAATCTCCGCATACGGCATCCCCGAACGAGCCGCTCGGCGTCAGGCGGCGGGTCTTGCCGGAAAAGCACAGACCACTCAGGCGTCATCGTTCGGAGTACACACTTCAGTGTGCGTTCGTAGTCCTGCCTTCAGGTTGTTGCGCGCAGTCCAATCTCGAAGCGCAGAGAAGAGCCCGCCAGATCCCCTCTCCGCTTCCCCGTGTTCCCGTGTCTCCGCCAAAGCTCCAGGCTGATGCCTCCCATTCAGTAGGTATAAACGACCCCAAATCGCTTCTTGAACTGGAAGTAATCGCCGTTGTTGACCGTTCCATTAGCGTCATAATCACAGAGATCGAGGAATCCGGTATCGCCAGTGTTCTTGTTGAACGTCTGCTTGAACCAGAAGTAGTCGCCATTGTTCACGGTCTTATTGCCGTCATAGTCGCCATAGAGGCGATGGAAGCGCTGGCTGAAGTTGCCGCCCAGCGCATTGCCCGCCAGGTCATGCACCCCGGCGGCCGCAACCGACAGGTCATAGATCCCATCGGCCAGCGAGCCGCCCACCACACCGATACCTGAGAAGCTCAGAACATAGTTCCTCTGATCTCCCGAGGGGTTGGTCACCAGCAGCGTGGTGTCCGGTACGTCCGAGCCATCGCTCTTCTTTACCGTCACCGCGCCAGTTCCCAACACGACCTTCTCACCGAAGCTCAATGCCAACTTCTTCACCATCGACCGCTGCGCGGCCCCATCATTGATCGATGCAGTCGGCAATGCCGGTGCCGTTCCATCGATGGTCACGGTATAGAGTGCAGACGCCGCCGTGGTATCTCCCAGTGTGTCGCTGGCCGTAGCCGTGAAGTTGTAGCTCCCCTCGCCCAGGCTGGTGCCGGTATAGTCAAACACCCAATTGCCAGATCCATTGGCCGACGTCGTCCCGGCCACTACGCCGCCGCGATAGACCGAGATGGTCATTCCCGGCTCCGAGGTGCCATTGATCAGCAGCGTCGAGTCACTGGTGATGCCATCGCTAGAGCTGCTGCCGGTGTCGGTGCTGATGCCCGTGATGGTCGGCACGACCTCGGCTGCATTGAGAACACTGATGGTAAAGGTCTTTTCAAACCACAGGCCACCCTGGTCGGTCGTCCGCAGGCGGATGCTGTAGCTGCTCTTGGTCTCGTAATCGAAGCTGGCCGCCGTCTGCAGCGTATTGCCGGAGATGGTGAACGAAGCGTTGTCCGTGCTGCCGGTGCCGCTTACTAAGTTGTAGGTGAACGTGTTGCCGGTATCCGGATCAACTGTGCCCAGCGTGCCCACGGCAGTACCCACCGCCTGATTCTCGGCGATGTCGCTGGGCGACAAAGTAGCGTCCGTCGGGTTCCTGTTGGGCGCGACGAAGGTCACTGTGATCGTAAAGACCTTTCCAAAGAACAGGCCGCCCTGGTCGGTTGTCCGTACGCGGATGCTAAAGGTGCTTTGGGTTTCGAAGTCGAAGACGGCGGCCGTCCGCAGTGTATTGCCCGAGATCGTAAATGAGTTATTATCCTCGCCACCCGGCGCGTCCACCAGCACATACGTGAACGTACTGCCGATATCGGGATCGACCGTGCTGAACGTACCGACTATCGTGCCAATCGGCTGATTCTCAGCGACGCTACCAGGCGACAAGGTGGTATCGGTCGGCGCCTCATTGACATTGGTCACACTGATCGTGAAGGCGTTTTCAAACCACAGCCCACCCTGATCCGTTGTCCGCAGGCGGATGCTGTAGCTATTCTTGGCCTCAAAGTTGAACGCTGCGGCGGTCAGGAGCTGATTCCCGCTGATGGTAAAACTGGCATTGTCGCTGCCGCCCGTGCCGCTCACCAGAGAATAGGTGAAGGTATTACCGGCATCTGGGTCGCTCGTGCTCAGCGTGCCCACCGCCGTGCCCGCGATCTGGTTCTCAGCGATACTGCTGGCCGACAACGTGATATCCGTCGGGGCCGCATTGAGCTTGGTAACGGTAACCGTCACGACCTTCTCAAACCACAAGCCGCCCTGATCTGTTGTCCGCACGCGGATGCTATAGCTGCTCTTGGTCGCCAGGTTGAAAATCGCCGCGCTCTGCAGAGTACTGCCCGAGATCGTGAATGACGCATTGTCCGTGCTGCCCGTACCGCTCACCAGAGAATACGCAAAGGTATTGCCCGCATCCGGGTCCGTCGTGCTGAACGTGCCCACGGCTGTGCCAATCGGCTGACTCTCCATAATACTGCTGGGCGCCAAGGTAATGTCGGTCGGCGCTTCGTTGACGTTCGTCACCGTAATCGTGAAAGCCTTCTCGAACCACAACCCGCCCTGATCCGTCGTCCGCACGCGGATGCTGTAGCTGCTTTTGGCCTCGTAGTTGAATGAGGCGGCCGTCTGCAGCGTGCTGCCCAAGATCGTGAATGAGGTGTTATCGGTACTGCCCGTACCGCTGACCAGGGAGTAGGTAAACGTGTCACCGGCATCCGGGTCCGTCGTACTGAGCGTACCCACCGCCGTGCCTGAGGGCTGATTCTCCGCGACGCTGCTGGCTGATAGAGCAACGTCCGTTGGAGCCAGATTGAGCTTGGTGACGGTAATCGTAAAGGTTTTTTCGAACCACAGCCCGCCCTGATCGGTTGTCCGCACGCGAATGCTGTAACTGCTCTTGGTCGCCAGGTTGAAGATCGCAGCGCTCTGCAGTGTACTGCCGGAGATCGTGAACGAGGCGTTGTCCGTGCTTCCACTTCCGCTCACCAGGGAGTAGGTGAAGGTATTGCCCGTGTCCGGGTCCGTTGTGCTCAGCGTACCCACGGCCGTACCGATCGGTTGACTCTCCATAATGCTGCCGGGCGACAGGCTGACATCTGTCGGGACATCATTGGCGTCCGTCACCGTAATCGTAAAGGCCTTCTCGAACCACAACCCGCCCTGGTCCGTCGTCCGCACACGGATGCTGTAAGTGCTCTTGGCTTCAAAGTTGAATGAGGCGGCCGTCAGAAGCGCGTCGCCGGAGACTGTGAACGAGGCATTATCCGTGCTGCCTGATCCGCTGACGAGAGAGTACGTAAAGGTGCTGTCCACATTCGCATCGGTCGTGCTCAACGTACCCACCGTCGTACCTGCAGACTGATTCTCTGCAACACTGCTACCCGAGAGGGCGATGTCAGTCGGAGCGTCGACGTACTCGTACGCGCCCATGTCAACTGTCACGTTGATGATGCGTGGGCCGCCGGTGATGTCGGTGCTGACGCCAGCCAGGCCGGGCGCGGCGTTGCTGCCCGAATTGATGCAGGAGCTGTCGAATTGCAGATGCAGGTCACCATCATCACCAACCGAGGGGGTGCGGACAAAACGCGGATCGGCATTGATGTTGCCAGTACCGCTATATCCGCCTTGGACGTCGCTGTAGGTGATTGTGGCCGAAGGGTCGACCTGGCTGCTTGTCGGGGCGGTATTGCCCCACAGGATGCAGTTAATCAGGGTCGGACCCGACGTCGTGCTATACATGCCTCCGCCATACTCGGACGCCGAATTGGTCACGAATGTGCAGTTGGTCAGTTGGGGCAGCGAGGATGAGACGCTCTTCATGCCACCACCGTGAGCAGCAGAGTTGGCGACGAAGACGCAGTTCGTAAGCGTCGGCGACGAGGACTTGTTGTACACGCCGCCGCCATCATAGGAGGCCACGTTGCCGGCGAAGATGCAGTTGGTCACCGTGGGCGAAGCCGATACCAGATACGCGCCGCCCCCGCAGTCGTACCCAGACGTGGATGAGCCGTTGGCATTGCCGGCAGTGATCTTAAGGCCATCGAGAATGGTGGTGGAAACGATGCCGAAGGTGCCGATGATCACGTGGTAACTGTTGTCGCCACGAGTGGGGGTCACACCGATGTCACCAGAGAGAACAGTGGGATAGAGAACGCCGTCCCGAGCATCCGGGTTCGCCGCGCCAACGCCGGCGTAGCTGCCATAGATCGCAACCGCATTCCGAAGTACGAAGCCGAGGGTCCGGTCTGTCGTGGTCGTGGGCTTGTATGTTCCATCAGCGATGCGAATCGTATCGCCGTCGGCCGCTACCAGCAGAGCCGATTGCGGGCTGGTAAAGGCGTTGGACCATGATGTGCCGGTATTGCCGCCGGTAGCGGTCTGGTCCACGTAGATGATCTTCGGCGCGGGGCCGGCGGTTGGACCTTCATACGCCCCGATGTCAACAGTGCCGTTCTGGATTCGCGCATTGCCGGCCATGTCGGTGCTGACGCCGCCGGGAATAGCCGCATTGGAGCCCACGTCCAGAAGTGGAGAACCGGCTCGCAAGCGCAGGTCGCCGTAGTCATCATCGGCCGTGGGGTATATGCCATCCGGGCCGACCCAGGGAGTACGGACGAACACCGGATCGGCGCTGATGTTGCCGATGCCGGCGTAACCGCCCTCGATGTCGCTGTAACTGATCACCGGCGCGCTGGAACTGTTGTAGATCGACGTGCTGCCGTTGCCCCAAACAATGCAGTTGGTCAGTTGTGGCGAAGAAGAAGAGTTATAGATGCTGCTGCCGGACGTGGCCGCGTTCATGCTGAATACGCAGTTGACCAATGTCATCGAAGAGGAACTGTTATAGATCCCGCCGCCCGAGACAGCCGAGTTTCCGCTGAAGATGCAGTTGATCAACGTCGGCAGTGAAGAGTCGTTGTATATCCCGCCCCCGTTATTCGCTGCCGAGTTTCCGCGGAACGTGCAACTGACCAGCGTCGGCGAAGAGGAGTTGGTGTTGTACATCCCACCGGAGTATGCAGCCGAATTCCCGCTGAAGACGCAACTGGTCAGCGCCGGAGAGGATGCATAGTTGTACATCCCGCCGCCGGTAGTGCCGGCCGAGTTGCCCGTAATCGTGCAACTGGTCATCGTGGGAGAAGAAGAAGAATTGTAGATTCCGCCGCCCGTGTACTTGGCCGCCGAGTTCCCACTGAAGGTGCAACTGTCCAGGGAAGGCGACGACAAGAAGTTGTACATCCCGCCGCCGCCACCACCGTAGGTGCCCGTGGCCTGGTTAGCGCTGAACGTACAGCCAGTCAGAGCCGGCGTAGAGAATGAATTATACATCCCGCCGCCGTAGCCGTAATCGCCTATGGCCTGATTCCCGCTGAAGGTGCAGTTGGTCAACGTCGGCGAGGAATAGCTGTTGTACATGCCGGCGCCGGAACTCTTGGCCAGGTTGGCGCTCAGTACACAGTTGTTCAGTCTTGGCGAAGAGGCGTAGCTGTACATCCCGCCACCGGTGGAGATTGCATCCGGTGAACTGCCGCTTGCATTGCCGGCGGTGATGGTGAGCCCATCCAACACGGGAGTGCCACTCATCATCGCGACTACAACGTGGTAGCTGTTGTCGGCGGTATCACCAGCAGCGCCGATGTCGCCCGAAAGCCTCGTGGCATAGAGAACAGGGTCGCGGGCATCGGGGTTGGGCGCGCCAAAGCCCGCAAAGCCGCCGCAGATGGCAACGCCGCCACGGAGCACAAAGCTGAGCGCTCGGTTTGCCGTAGGAGTGGGTTTGTACGTCCCATCAGCGACGCGGATGGTGTCTCCATCGGTTGTTATCAGAATAGCCGATTGCAGACTCACGAAAGCGTCGGTCCATGATGCGCCGGTGTTGCCGCCAGTGGCGGTTTGGTCCACATAGACGATCTTCGGAGCGGGTGCGGCGGTCGGTCCCTCATAGGCCCCCATATCCACAGTGCCGTTCTGAATTCGCGCATTGCCCGCAAGATCGGTGGTAATGCCGGTGGGAACGCCTGCGTTGGAGCCAATGTCCATGATCGGGGATCCGGTGCGCACACGCAGGTCGCCCAGGTCATCATCGGCCGTGCCAAGTGTGCCATCCGGGCCTGCCCAGGGGGTGCGTACAAACATCGGATCGACGTTGACGTTGCCAACGCCCGCGTAGCCGCCCTCAATGTCGCTGTAGCTGACGACCGGTGCGGTCCCGCTGTCGAAATCGATCGACTTGCTGCCGCTGCACCAGACGATGCAGTTGGTCAGTCTGGCCGACGCATTGCGGTTGTACATACTGCCGCCGAACTTGGCCAGGTTCATGCTGAACGTGCAGTTCGCCAACGTCGTCAACGCAGAACCGTTGTACACCCCGCCGCCGTGGTCGGCGATGTTTCCGCTGAAGATGCAGTTCGTCAGCGTCGACGGGTAGATATCGCATAACCCGCCGCCCAAAGTGCCGGCCGAGTTCCGGCTGAACGTGCAATTCGTCAGCGTCGACGAAGGGCAGGCGGTATTCACGATCCCGCCACCGGTTTGCGCGCTCGTGTTTCCTACAAAGGTGCAGTTGACCAGCGTCGACTTGATCGAAGCATCATAAATCCCGCCGCCGCCGTAAAGGTTGCCCGTAGACGAGTTGCCGATGAACGTGCAATCCGTCAGCGTCTGCGTGGAGTGCGCGCTGTACAATCCGCCGCCGTTGCCCTCGCTCCCCGTGGCGGAGTTTCCGTTGAAGATGCACCTGGTCAGCGTCAGCGGGGAGGACTCGTTGTTGTACATGCCGCCGCCGGGGCCCGTGGCGGAGTTCCCGCTGAATGTACAGTTGATCAGTGTGGGCACGGAGAAGTTCTCGGCGAACATCCCGCCGCCGCGGGCGGCCTCCTTTCCCGGGCCCACGGTCTCAAACGCCACGTTGACGCTGAAGGTGCAGTTGGTCAGTGTCGGTGCGGAGCGCGTGTTGTACATGCCGCCGCCGGCATTCCTGGCGGAGTTCGCGCTGATCAGGCAGTTGTTCAAGTTTGGCCAGGAGGCATCGCTGTATATCCCGCCGCCGCAGGAGGTCCAATCCGATGGATTGCCGTTTGCATTGCCAGCGGTGATCGTCAGTCCATCCAGCACTACGGTGCCGGCCATCAAGCAGGCCACCACGTGATAGCTGTTGTCCGTGTTGTCGCCGGTCACGCCGATGTCACCGGAGAGAATGGTGGGATAAAGGATAAGATCGCGTGCGTCCGGGTTGGCGGCGCCGAAACCGGCATAGCCACCATACACGGCAACGCCGCCTCGAAGCACAAAGCTGACGGCGCGGTCGGTGGAGACCGTGGGCTTGTAGGTGCCATCTGCGATGCGAATACTGTCCCCGTCGCTGGCTGCGAGCATGGCGGACTGGAAGCTGGCGAAGGCATCCGTCCAGGATGCACCGGTATTGGCGCCTGCGGCGTTCCGGTCCACGTAGATGGTCTTGGCGGGTGGAATCTCGGCCGCCCCTTCATAGGCACCGATGTCGACCGTGCCATTCTGTATCCGGGCATTGCCGGCAAGGTCGGTGTAAACACCCTCGGGAATAGCGGCGTTGGAACCAACGTCCATGAGCGGAGATCCGGTCCGCAGACGCAGGTCGCCGTAGTCATCGTCGGCCGTGCCAAACACACCGTCGGGGCCCACCCAGGGTGAGCGCACAAACATCGGATCGGCATTGACGTTGCCGGTACCGGCATAGCCACCCTGAATATCGCTGTAGGTGATTACCGGCACGCTGGCAGTGTCCGCGTAGAACGACGTACTGCCACTTCCCCAGACAATACAATTGGTCAGACTCGGCCGAGATGAGTAGTTGTACATCCCGGCACCAAAATCGGCCGAGTTCCCACTGAGCGTGCAATTGACCAATGTCGGGGAAGAGGTGTAGTTGTACACTCCGCCACCGTTGTACGCCGAATTCCCGCTCAACGAGCAATTGATCAGCTTCGCCGCAGAAGAGAAGTTGTATACCCCGGCGCCGTAAGATGCTGAGTTCCGGCTGAAGACGCAGTTGATCAGTGTGGGCGATGAGTAGCTGTTGGAGATCCCGCCACCCTTGCCCGCCGAGTACACGGTTGAGTTCCCGCTAAATGTACAGTTGGTCAATGTCGGCGATGACTGTTCATTGTGCATCCCGGCGCCCCAGGGATAGGCCCAATTCCCAGTGAATGTGCAGTTGGCTATCGAAGGTGAAGCGAGGTTGAGGTAGATGCCCCCACCGCTGTTCTGTGGCGATGCAGACCCATTGGCATTGCCAGCGGTAATCGTGATGCCGTCAAGAATCGTCGCAGACGTTATCCCGCTGCCACCAGTGACAACATGATAGCTGTTGTCCGTCTTGCTGCCGGTAACACCGATATCACCGGATAGAATGCTGGCGTAAAGAGCGACATCGCGCGCATCCGGGTCGGCCGCACCATACCCAGCGTACCCGCCCAGCAGACTCACCCCGTTCTTCAGCGCAAACGAGATGTTGCGATCCGTCCCCGCCGTGGGCTTATAGGTGCCGTCGGCCACCAGGATGCGATCGCCTGAAGTAGCCGCCGCCAATGCAAGCTGCAGATCTGCATACGCATTGTCCCAGGATGAACCATCATGCGTCGGTCCGGGCGAGGCGATATCTACGTATAAATCGCTCGCCAGCATCATCCTGGCTTCCAGCGTCTCGATAGCGCATGCCACGGCCCGGCCAATGCTGTCCTTGCCACCAAGCTTGGTCTGCCTCCTGGAACCTGCCGCCTTCGCCAAACGTATGTTCGCCATCGCAATGTCCTTTCCCTGCTCTCACCACTTTGGATGGCGCGAACGCCATCACCCGGAGCATGATGTCGCGGAGAAGACCCGGTGAGATACTCAAGTTGGCCCAAGCCCGCTATCGTCCGTCCTTCCGCAGAGCGCATTCATGGAAGGATCATTATCCCCCGCTAACTTCCCCATGCAAGTTCAAAAGCGCTGATTTCTGCAATTGTTTGATCATAATCGCATAAATCACATGCGATTGTCCGGAGAGGCACAGAGTCAGGGATCATTGGTGCGAAGCACCCATTGGTGCGGTTGCGCCAATGATCCCTGACCCACTGCCCTCAGCCCAGCCCAACGCGCGCACAGGCGCGCACCGCGACTTACAGCAATCTTTTCAGATTCTTCGATCCCGACACCCCAAAACCAACGGAAAATCGCAAATTCGCCCTCCCAGTGGTGCGCTTTGTGCGCACAAAGCGCACCACCGCCTGTATAGGTAGAGACGTGTTTTTTCTCAACCGAATACCGCCGCTAAGTTAGTGCCCGACGTTGAGCGAAGCGAAATCTCGGCCGCGCCGGGACTCCACGACCCTGCCAAACAGCCAGTGAACCAAAGTGGAACAAAACGGAACGTCATTGCCTTCTGACGTCTGACTTCTGTCTTCTGACTTCTCTGCCTATCCTGAGCACCTTCCCACCATCAGTAACGCCTATCACAGATCCGCTCCAATCGCGCACACGAACCTGAGCATCTTCGAACGTGGGTCGTCTCGCCCTCGAGCGACACCCTCTCTCTGCCTTGTTACGGAATAATCAATGATCACTACCTCCGAGCACTTATCCACATCCACCCCGAACTTGCGCACCTCCTCCCCCAATCTGCACCTAACCGATTGCCTCCGCAGCACTTACCGCATAGGGGGTACCCCCGCTCCAGAACCTGCGCACCTCCTACTTATCCACAACGCTCTTCGTTTCCGCAATCCGCTTCCAGCAATCCGCTCTTCCTTCGGAGGTTGCCAACGCCACAGAACTGCATATCCTGCTAACAAGTTTGGCAGACAGTAAGCGAGGCAACCATGAGCCAGTCCTATCTGCACCGTTTTACCGGCCATACCGGCTTCAACGCCCATCACTCCCCCATGGGAGCGTTTTTCTCCTTCACCTGTGGGCACACGAATGCCGGCGGGGGCATGGCAGTTCAGTCCGGTCGGCCGGCCGCACAGGACATCTTTGTCGGCATGAAAGATGGCGATCGCATGAGCGATGCGCCATTGCGCTGCCTCCCGCTTTTCAGCGGGGCCAAAGACGCCGCGGCGGAGGCCTACCAGATCGAGCAGGCGAAGCTGGCGCCCTCGGGCCGAATGCCTGTCGCTTTTCCGGCGGATCAGGTGCAGCGATTCTATGGATGGGCGTCAGACCGATGGACGGCGCCGGGCATGCAGTTCACCATCTACACCCCGTTCGGGCCGATCCCCGATCCGGTGGGCGCTGGCGTACATGAACTGCGCGAAGCCCTTATGCCGGCGATCGTGGCCGAGTTCACAATCGACAACAGCACTGGCGCCGCCGCCAAGACCGGCGTCTTTGCGATTCGTTTCCCGGAGAAGGGCTTGCGCATCCTGCCGGGTATGGGCGATGGCCGACTTGGATTTGCCGTTCTGCATCAGATGGGCTTTGCGGGACAAATGCTGGACCAGGATGGGCCGGCGGCGTTCCCGATTCTGCGTTGGACGCCGGATGAAGCGCTACTGAGCACGACGCCGGTGCATCACATTGGAAACTGTCCGGGCATCGCGTTTGATGTGCCCGCGGGACAGAAACGCACCCTGCGTCTGGCGATCGGGTGTTACCTTGACGGAGTGGTCACCACCGGCATCGAGGCGAAGTATTACTATACGCGGCTGTATTCCAATCTCGAGGATGTGCTGTCATCAGCGCTGGATAACTATGAGATGATGGTGGTGCGCTCTTCGGCACTGGACCACGAACTGGCAAAGTGTGGCCTGTCCCTGGATCAGCAGTTCCTGATCGCGCATGCAACGCGGTCTTACTATGGCAGCACGCAGCTACTGGACCTGGGTGGACATCCGTTCTGGGTGGTCAACGAGGGTGAGTACCGCATGCTCAACACCCTGGATCTGGCGGTTGACCATGTGTTCTGGGAATTGCGGCAGAATCCCTGGGTGGTACGGAACCTGCTGGCGCACTTCGCGAAGTTTTACAGCTTCCGGGATCACGTGAAGGTATCGGACGGCAACGGCGGGACCACACTCGTGCCGGCGGGCCTGAGTTTCACGCACGACATGGGCGTGAACAACGCGTTTTCGCCGCTGGGAACCAGCAGCTATGAACTGGCGGAACTGGATGCCCTGTGCTTCAGTCACATGACGCAGGAACAGCTCTGTAATTGGACGCTGATAGCCGGCTGTTACACGGCCGTTACCGAGGACATGGACTGGCTCAATGAGTACGAGCCGATGATCAACGATTGCCTCAGCAGCATGCTCAATCGCGATCATGTCGATCCAGGGCTGCGGATCGGTGTGATGCAGCTTGACTCATCGCGGTGCGGCACAAAGGGGTCGGAGATCACAACCTATGACTCTCTGGACCACTCGCTGGCGCAAGCGCGGAACAACCTGTATATCGGCACCAAATGCTGGGCGACCTACCTGGCATTGGCGATGATGTTCGAGAAATTGGGCGATACAAACCGGCAGGACCATGCGATCGCCGCGGCCTCGCGCGCAGCGCGCACGATTGCGGGCCAGATGGGACCAGAGGGATTCATCCCAGCGGTGTTTGAGAAGAATAGTCCCGGGCACAACGCGCGCATCCTGCCTGCGGTTGAAGGCCTGGTCTATCCGCTCTACTGGCGTGACATGGGGCAGAAGCTCTGCGGCCGGGCGCTGGACCCCAGCGGCCCGTTTACAGAGATGCTCTCCGCCCTGCACAAACATGCACAGACGCTCGTGGAAGATCCGCAGGATGGCAATCGTTTCGCCGATGGCGGCATTCGCCTTTCCTCCACCAGCGGCAACTCCTGGATGAGCAAGATTGCCATTTTCCAGCACGTATGCCGCGAGTATCTGAGCATGGAGAACGGTGACGCCCGGCAAAAGGCGGCCGATGCAGCCCATGTGAAATGGCAGACTGAGGGCGAGAGCGCCTTCTGGGCGATGAGCGATCAGATTGTTAACGGCGTAGCGCAAGGCAGTAAATACTACCCTCGCTGCGTCACGACGGCGCTGTGGCTGAAATAGCGTGCGGCCGTTACGACTGTCTGCCGGTCGCAGCGCAAACGGGACACCCTTGCAGGCTCAGGGGCTTCTCCAGGCCGCACGGTTCAAGAACGGCCGGGTCGGTCAGCAGCTTTGCCGTTGGCCCGTCGGCGGCAACCTGGCCCTTGTGCAATACGATGGTGCGAGGGCACAGTTCCAGCGCCAGATCCAGGTCGTGCGTAGCGATGATGCGGGTGTGCTCGAAACTCATGAGCAGGGCGATCAGCCGGCGGCGAGCGCGCGGATCAAGGCCGCTGCTGGGCTCATCCATGACCAGGATATCGGGGCTCATCGCCAATACCGTGGCGATGGCAACAGCGCGCTTCTCTCCGCCCGAAAGATGGTACGGCGGCCGGTGAGCCAGATGCTCCATACCAACCGTCGCCAGGGCGCTGGCGACTCGGGCATGCACCTGGTCGTGCGGCAGGCCCATATTCACCGGTCCAAACGCCACATCCTCAAATACCGTAGGCATGAAGAGTTGATCATCGGGTTCCTGGAACACCATGCCTACGGTGCGGCGGATGATGGCCAGAGTCTGCTGCGTCAGAATTGTGTCGCCGATGCGGATCGTGCCGCTGGAGGGCGACAGCCAGCCCACCAGATGCCCGAGCAGCGTGCTCTTGCCAGCGCCGTTGGCGCCGACGATTGCCACCGCCTCGCCGTGCGTGATTCGGAAGCTGACCCCATTCAGGGCGGAGGTGCCATCCGAATAGGCGTAGCGAACATCCGTTGCCTCAACAATATGGTGACTCACCTGCCTGCTCCTGTTAGAAGTGCGCCGAGCAATCCCGCTACGTCCACCAGACGCAGCATCACAAATAGCCCCAGCCAACCGACAAGGAATACCACATCGCCCCCACGCAGACGCAGCGACTGGATCGTACGTACGTGGCCATCAAACCCGCGACAACACATTGCGACATGGACCCGCTGCGCCCGATCCAGCGTGCGCAGAAGCAGGCTGCCCAGCATCGCGCCATACACCCTAAGTCCCATACCGCGATTGCCGGCCGAGCGTAATGCCCTGGCCCGTACCATCCGCAAGCCTTCGTCCATGAGCACAAACAGGTAGCGATACAGCAACAGCACCTGCACGGTGAACACCGACGGCACTCCCAGCCGCTCCATGCCGCGGCAGATGTTATAGATGCCCGTCCCCGCCATCATTGCCAGCGCCGCACTCACCGTAAGCACAAATCGCAAGAGGATCGCCGCGTACGACACCCAGCCTCCGGCAATCGGATAGGATCCGAGAGTCAGCACCGGCTGGCGGTCTAGAAGCGGGTTGAACAGGCCAACGAAGATGGCGAAAGGTGACGCGATCAGCAGTTTGCGGATCAGAAACCGCGCTGGCACATCGCCCATGACCATGAGTACCAGTGGGTACACCGCCAGCGGCAGCAGAGCGGCAATCTGGTACTTTCCATACGAGAGCACCGTCACAATGAACGCCAGCGTCGTGATCAGCTTGACGCGCGGATCGACGCGGCCAAGCGGTGTATCGCGGCTGGCCAGGCGTTCCAGCCAGCCAATCTCGGCAGCTTTGACGTGGATGTTGGCCATGCGACCTACTGGGAGGCGGAATCTGTTGCTCTTCGAGGCCGGAATACCCATGCGACGCCCATTGCCAACACCAGCGACGCTGCTCCGCCGGCTAGCCCTGCCACGCTGGTGCCAACGCTGGGAATGCCCCATGCATTCCTGGCAGACTTGTCATCGAGCTCCGTCGCTGTCGGCCGTTCCTGCATGGGGAGGTCATAGGCGGGAAGGATAGCCGTCTTCTCCTGCACGTGCTTTGCGGCGTTATGCACAGGATCAATGGGCGGCGGCAGACTCACATGGCCGGTGCTCCTGGCGATCGCCCATTCCAACCCATCGGGATGGGTTGAAGCGAACCAGCTTACCAGACCAGCTGTCACAACTGCCGCAACCAGCATGCCCACCACCACCGGCTGGATGCCCCGCCGGCCCTCAGCGGCGGAGGGGATCTGGTCAAGGACCTCGGGCCGTACTCGAGCCAGGAAACCGACCACGGAAGCCGTCACCAATCCCTCGACCAGACCAATCGCCAGATGGATTGGCTGCATCAGCATGAGGAACTTCGAAAACGGCAGGTCGGATGCGCCGGACATCATTGCCTCCGTAACCACACCCAACGCGCCAAGCTGAAGCCCCACAACTGCACCGACGATTGCAGCGAGCATCCGCCTGCCACCGGTGGGCTTTTTACCTGCCAGCGGCCGATAAAGGAGCGGGTAGACCACAAAACACGGGAACAGGCCCATATTGATGATGTTGCATCCTAAGGCGAGCAGCCCACCATCAGCGAAGAACAGTGCCTGCACTGTGAGGATCGAGGCAATGGTGATGAAGGCCGCCGGCGGCCCGAGCAAGATCGTCAGCAGCAGCCCACCCCCAAGGTGACCGCTGGAGCCGGTGCCAGGAATGGTGAAGTTGATCATTTGAGCGGCAAAGACAAACGCGCCCAGGACACCCATCAGCGGTACGCGCCGTTCATCCACTGAGCGCTGCATCTTGCGAGTGCTGTAGAGAGTTACGCACGCGGCAGCAGCCCACATCGCGCCACCTACTAGAGGAGAGATCAACGCATCGGCCATGTGCATCAGAGTTGCCCCTTTATGTGGTTCATCCGTGCAAACCCAGATCATGATCGGTCGTCGCCACCGCGAGCCGGCCCACCTTTACGCCCTTGGCGGCGATCAACTCATCGGCAATCGCCTTGACCTGCGATGCCTTGCCTTTGACGACCAGCACTTCCAGGCAATTGTCATGATCGAGATGCACGTGCACGGTGGAGATGATGCAGGCGTGGTGATCATGCTGGATATCCGTCAGCGCTGCCTGCAACTGCGGTTTGTGGTGATCGTAAACCAGCGTGATGGTGCCGGCGATCGTGACATCGCCCAACTCTTGTCTGTGCTCGACAAGCTCTTTGCGGATCATGTCCGCAATGGCCTGCGATCGATTGCTGCTCCCGCGCTGACGAACCATTCGGTCCAGTTCCTTCAGCAAGGCAGGGGCAAGCGATACGCTGAAGCGCTGCGCAGTTGTATCGTGGTCGTGCATGAGTGTTATGATTGGTGAAAATAATAATACCGGGCATGCAGATGTCAACCGGTCGTTCCACACGCGGGGATACCGACACCGCCACTCTCGCCACGCTAAGCGGCAACATGGGCGTCGATGATGTACGCTCATCCGACACAGTGGGGCCAATAGCTTGCCGCGCAGGCAAGCTACCGGCCCCAGGTTTCTCACGGAGCTATCGCGCCGATAACGTACTGATATCCGTCCCGTCGGCAAAAGTCCCGGCTGCACTGGGCAGCACCCCGCCAAGGATGCCGCCATCCTGCAACAGTTCAACGCTGCTTGTGCTCAGGCTCTTGGCGCCGCCCTGGGTGATCGTGCCGGTGGTGTGGCCAGTTTTGATCGAACCGATCATCGTGCCCACCGTCACATCTCCGGCCAGCGTGCCGGCCACCCGGATCGACTTGATCCCGCCGCTGACGCTCACATCCGCATCCAGGTCGCCGGGTAATCCCGTCGCCTTGCTGCTGGGCTTGCGGCCTTTGACGCTGATCGAACCGATGGAAGGAGCTCGCAGCGGATCCGAGATCCCATCGCTGTTCTGCCAGTCCAGCAGCGACAGCGACTTCACCGGCAGGTCCTGCG
>Ga0209083_1002077_pt1 | contig 19981 bp, 27 predicted proteins | sample AM7aDNAmetaG_FD_184132 | JGI IMG/M metagenome (GOLD analysis project Ga0209083, IMG submission 184132) | Freshwater microbial communities from Finland to study Microbial Dark Matter (Phase II) - AM7a DNA metaG (SPAdes) (version 3) | ecosystem: Environmental > Aquatic > Freshwater > Lake ...
TATCTCCAATTGATTTTGCATTAATAAAAAGTGGAATTTATATAAAAGATAATTATCCAATTGAATATAATGGCGAAACTTTTTATATTTCAAATGATATTTATGAAAAACTTGGCAGAAAAATTAGGTATCCTAAATTAAGCAAGTTTGGAATTTCATATTCTGAATTTTTCGATGAAGAAATCCTAAATAAAAATGAAGTTAAATTACTATTACATAATATCAAGCATTTGATTGGTAAAGATGTTGAAATAGGTGTCATAACTGCAAGAAGTGATAGAAGACGACATGCCCCACTGTTAAATAAGTTAAGGGAAAAACTTGCGGAGCATGGTTTTAGTATTGACAAGATTTATTTTGTGTCCGAAAGTATAAGAATGGTTGGGCTTACAGGTAAGATTACATACAATAAAAATAAAGTTTTGTTGGAGCATATGCTTGGGCTTACAATTAAAGATGATCATTTCATTCCGATAAAAAAGGATATGTATGATAAAGTATATTTTTATGATGATGTCAGACAAAATATTATGAGCACAAATGCGATTCAGGAATATTTTGATACCCTTGTTAGAAAATCTGATGATGAAGTTGTTGAATATATTAATGAAAGATTAAAAATACATCCGCAATTGATAACAAATTTGGTTTCTAATAATGAAGCTAACCCATTTGAAACACACATCATAACATTACGTACACCAACAAAGTTTCCGATCCAAATGGATAAAATTACAACCAAATTCGAAAATTTTAAGAAATCTTAAATACCTTTTATTCCACGCTCCTGAATTTTAATCCAGAGATCATAGATTCTTTTATTGAAATGTTTGCGGAATTTTTCCGATTTAATAAAAAAATTTTTTCCAATGAATTCTTCAAAATCTGATTTAAAATCCTGAAAATTATTAGGTATTGAATACTTGCCTGAAGCGGTGGCATCTTTAAGTAAATTTATACCAGTTAAAAAATATGCGTTATATTCTGATGTATTTTTTGGATATTGCGTCTGAGATTTTTTTTTATATTCGTCTGGGTTAGATTGTAATAAATCCCACATATCTTTTCTAAATACATTTTTATCAATTTTTGTTAAATCGTATTTTAAATCATCGTATCTATGAGTTATTTCATGATATATTACATACCTAACTAAATCCCAATTTATTTTATAAAAAATTTGTAGCTTTCTATTACTACTAATATTAATTTTATCTAAATTATCTAATAATTCATTATTTCTGATGAATAAAAATCTCATATCACCTGATTGCGGTATTCCGTATGCCCCGCCACTATCATTGGCTCTTTCGAACATGCAATAAAAATTATCGGTTAATTTAAATTTAAATTTTATTGGTTCACTACTTTTTATTGAATTTAGAATATGATTTTTAATTTTTTCTAATATAATAATTGAAGCTCTACGAATAACTTGAGCTTTTTCTACATCTTGTCGTTCAAATAATTCAAATTTTATGATCATACGCTATATATTAATTTGGTGAGCCAAATTTTATTAATATATAATACCATGACAATAATTCAAGCTGTTCAAAATAATGATCTTGCAGAAGTTTTGGCCCAAATAAGTGCTATGGTCGATTTAAACATCACAGATGTTTATGGAAAAACCGCAATAATATATTCTGTTGAACAAAATAGTGTAGAAATTTTTGATGCATTACTTAATGCTGGTGCTTTACTTGACAATATAACAGTAAGTACTGGTACTAATATTCAAATTTTAAAATCACTTAACATTGCTGGGGTTGATGTATCCGCAGCCCAACCAACAACTGAAACTGCTCAAACATATTATGATAAATTAGGTGGATTTGGTGTATTCCCACAAAATCCAAAGATAACTTTAGTTCAGCCACCAAGTGGGCTTCCGACAAGTGTTACACCATTACAGTTATCTGCCACTACAACTCCAGCAGTTCCATCAATACAAACTCCAGCTACGGGGTTAGGTACAGCATTGGATGATAATCCACCAGCACCAAAAGATGTTACTGTTGATATTTCACAATTTGGCGTACCTTATATGGCTGGTCAAAATAGTAGCCCGTATCCAGTTGCAATAAATATTCAGCCAATGGCTGCAAAAATAACACTTGCGGTTTTTCAAATGGATAGTGCTGTCCCAGAAATTGACGCTAATAAAATAAATGATGCCGCACCTGATGATAAATTGAATAAGTTTATGGAAGCGAAGGGATTACCATCTTTTAAGCAACCTGGATTACCATCACTATTAGAAACATTTATGAAAATGAATGCAGATGCGGTCGCAACTTTTGGTGGATATGTTATAGTATTGTTAAAAGCTGTTAAAACTTTGATAGATTTATTAAAAAATCCTACTGACCCACAGAATGTTACAAAAATTACAGATACTGTAAGTGGGCTTAAAATTTTAATTCAAAGTGTAGTTAAATTTATAACTGATACTAAGAAATGGATGTTCGATACATTTATGGGTCCGTTAGCCGATATAAAGATTCCATCCCCGACATTTGTATACAATCTTGGTGAAGCTGTTCCAGCATTTCCAGTACCTATTCCAATCCCACCTTTGAACCATACATTGGATGGTGTAGATGATAAAGATTCATTTGATTTAACAAAACTCGACCCAACAGATTTAGTTAAAATGAATTTATTGTTTAATACCCCATATTTAGATAAAGTTGATACTAATGCGGTAGTTGAAAAAATTGAAATGGATAATTCAAGTACTGAGTTATCTGCTCAACAGCTAAAAACTGTTCAGATGATTAAAAATGTGGCATCATTTCCAATCAAATTACTTGTTGGATTCATGAATATATTATTATCTGCTATTATTGGTGCTATAACATTCGATTTTAGCAAAATTGGCGATTTGATTAAAATGCTAACCCCAACAATAGAAGGCTTGACGATATTCAGTGGCGTTATTATTGACGCTGTAGTTCCCAACTTCAGTAAAGTTTTTAGCCAAATGGCTCCATTTATAAAAACTAATAAGTTAGATTTATCATTAGATAAAGATATTACAAAATTAACAGAGTTCACGAAAAATGCTAAAGTTCAGACCACTGATAATACAGGCGATATTTCAACTCAGATTGAAAATAAAGTAGCCGAATTAGAACAAAGTATAAATGATCTTGGAACCAAAAAAGATGGATTTTCTGCATTAAATCCTTGGCAATTAAAATATTTTATAGATGCGTTTAAGCAAAGTGGAATAACGTCTAAATTAACCGAAATAAATAAAATGCAATCAGATGCATTTATACCAGATGTTCTATCTACAAGTAGCGGGTTAACAGCGATATATAATTTGATGAGTACTATTAATTCACTTGATTCAAAAACATATGATAGTAATTATAATTTAATGTCGAAGCCAGTCAATGAAAATGCTATTGTGACGTATTATTCTGGGACAACAGGCAAAATTAATATTATAAGAGGTGTTACTGAGCCAGAGCGTTTGGGTGTTATAAATAAATTTTTTAATAATTATCCACAAGAACCAAAGTTGAAGCAAGATATTGATTCATTCTTAAATACACACTATAATTATTTAATATTAAAAGATACAACATTTTTTACCGTATATAATAATACTGCTTTGGCGGGGCTAAAAAATAGGTTTAATTTAATGTTCGACTTTAATATTAAGCAAGCTTCAACTAAAGATTTACGACTTGTATTAGATGATTATTTTTTGAATATTAAATCATTACTTCAAATAAATACCGATTTTCCTGATACACTTAAAACAGCAACTACAAATTTATTTGATTCTATAAATATAAACATTGAAGTTATAAAAAACAATAAATCTGAATTAGTGAAAGAATTTCAGATTAAATCAGCATCAACATTAGCAGAAATGAAGAAAAATTCATTAACTCCACCAAACACAGATAGTATTGGGGATAATGCACTTTCATATGTTAATACCATGAACAATTTTCCAAATGTTCTTTTCCAAATACTTAAAACTATATTTGATTTCGTGCTTGGATTCTTACCTTTTTAATTTTTAATTTTAATATATAAAAGAAAAATCATCGAATATGAAGAATTTATATTCAAGGGACGAGTTTGTTTCTTTACATGAAGATGTCTTAAATGAAGGCTTCTTTGGTAAAATATTTCAGAAATTATTTGCCAGTGTAGTTAAATATGTAAAAAAAGTTAAAGGCGGTGGGGAAATGCAAAAGGTATTTGATAAATATAAAACTTTAATTGAGCAAGCTTTCCAAAAACTTGGCGGTGTTGAGCAAGTAGATAATGCTAATCAAAAACTTAAGCCACAGCAGCCAAATACGACAGAAGCTAAACCAGCGTCTCAAGGTCAAGTTCCTAATTCACCTTCAACTGGTGGGGCAACTCAGCAACCAGCCGCTGTAAATCAACCAGCCGCTGGAACTACGCCTACATCGCAACATGCGTCTGTAAATACTCCACGTGGTCCAAAATTATTTGAGGATACTTCAGCTCCCGAAGCACCCGAAGCACCCGCAGCACCCGCAGCACCTAATGCAGCGTCCCCCAGTGCTAAACCTAATGGCGGTGGTAATGTTACAGATGATCAAAAGAAACAGTTGAATTTAAATGATCCACAGACAAAGAGATTGATTCAGGAAACACAGAATAGAATTGGTGATTTAAGAAAGAATTTTGAAAATGAAATAAATGGAGTTCTTGGCAAATTTAGTCAGAATAAAGAATATTCATCAAATCAATTGAAACAATTGGCTGAAATCATTAAAAATGAATTCGGTGGTTTTGTATATGATCTTTGGTATAAAGTTTATACCGATATCGGGGATCAGAATCAATTACAATCTCTCATGACAAAAAAGAAAGAAAATGAAAAACTTTTGGCAGATGCTATGAAAGTATTGGATAATGAAATTAACAAAGAAGCTGCACCAGCCAACGCAGCAACAACGACACCTACTGCGGGTGAACAGCCAGCAGCCCCAACAACTGAGCAGCCAGCCGCCAAAGGTGAGACAGCGGCAGCTCCACAGATTGCAAAAGATAAGAACTATGGTTATCATAGTGATAGTACAAATCAGGATATTACGGTTAAGGTTCTTGGTGAAAAAGGTATTGGTGATGATGGAAAACCTGACCCAGAGCATACAAATGATTATAGAGTTGAAAATTCAACAAGTGGGAATAAATTTTGGGTTCTTGGAAGTAAGCTTAAACAAGAAGCCGCCCCTGCCCCAGCAGAACAAACTACAAGTGCCAATACAACTCAAGCCCCAGCAGCAACAAAGAACGCTCCAGCAAAAGTGGCACCAGCTAAAGCACCAGCTAAAGCACCAGCACCCGCAGCAAAATAATAATTGATATGAATATAACTAAGTATGAAATTTTTTTAAATGAAGGGTTTTTTGAAGATTTCAGGACTCAATATTCTAAATTGTTCAACGGTGTTGATCAGGATATGTATCGTGATTTCGGAGAATATATGAAGAAGATTGAAAATGAAAACAATTCAAACAATTTAGCTCGTATTTATAACCAATTTTTAACAGCGAACCAAACAACGTTTAATAGAAAAGTTGAAACCTTAGAAAGTATTGACCAGATAAATAAGTTAATCAATGACGATATAAAAATTATATATTTTGCTATAAGACCAGTAATATTAAAAGTTAATAAAGATACATTCACTATCGATACTATTTTTGGTAATTCTGGTATTAAACAAATTATGGCTATTCCAGAAAAAGAATTTGCAAATAAAATATCTACAGATGTAAATCAAAATATTGTTAATGATATTATGGCAAAATCTGGTATTAAACAGCAAACTCAACAACCACAACAACCACAGCAACCACAACAGTCAGTCGCTGAACATCTGAGCGTTTTGATGAAGATATTGGAAGCTGATGGTCAGCAGCCAGCGACAACAGCCCCACAGCAACCACAGCAACCACAGCAAAATACGAAACCTCAGACTACACAGCAACCACAGCAAAATACACAAAATCAGGAAAAAGAACAGGTTGATAATGTTAAAAAATATAAAGTGGCTACAAAGAATTGGTTTAACGGATTCTATAAAATGATTTTCGATAGTTCAAGAGAACTTATGACTCAAGCCACAAAAGAAGCCCCAACTAACAGTAGTATTGAAGACGTTGCTAAAATGATGAAATCATCAAATAATATATTGGCAAAGACACAACTTTTAAATAAGATTTCAACATTGGATAAAAATCAATTACAACAATTAGGTAAGACACTTGGACTTAATTTTGAAGAAATAGGAAATTTTTGATGAGGATACGAAGATTTAACGAAAATATAGAAAGAAACTCCTTATTGGATGAAGAAGTTTTAAATGGCTTTAGTACTAAAAAAACTGGGCTTAGTAATATAGATTGTGTTATCAATGATACGACTGGTTATCAATTCTGGTATAAAAATATCAAAGTTAAAGTTGTGAAAATGTCACCAGATGAATATTTAAGAAAAGTTCGTGAAGGATTTAAATCTGAAGTTGATACTGGAATTAGTCCAATGAGTATAGACTTAATTAAGCAAGCCATGAAAAACGGCAATATAATAGATATGCCGCATCTTGATTATAGGAATGGTAGATTGTCCCAAGAAGGGCGCAATCGTGCTTGGGTGGCAAGAGAAATGGGTATCAATGAGATTCCAGTTGCTATTATAAATGAAGTAACAACCGAAGACCATGAAATGGATGCAAAAAGAATTTTAGATGATGCTTTTGCTGGAATTTCGCATGTAAATTCTAAGGATGAATTCATGAAAATGTTTTTACAGTATGCACGTACTGAAAATTTGCACAGGGATGTTATTTATGGTGTTCAAGAATCAAAAGCATTTAAAAATATATACAATAAGTTAATGTCTGGAGTTGGTGAATCAAAATCAGAGTTTAATGGCCCACCAATGAAAGCATATTTGGTATGCCTTGCGCCAATGACCAGAGTTGTGGCACCAGAATATATGTCACAGGAAGATGTAATTCAACTCTCCGTTCCATTATTAATTGAAAGATTGAAAGAATCACCAATAGAAGACCTCGAAGAAATTAAGGATGATGAAGAAATTCCCTTTGGCGAAAAAGCTGATGATTATGTTCAACAGGCAAAATATTATAATGAATGGAAAAATAGAAATACAGGAAGATTTGACTTATGAAAATAGAAAGATTTAACGAAAATAAAATTGTCACATTAGATGATGTTGTTAAGCATATGGATGGTGTATTTTTCATTCCTTTTGGTACTGGGAGTGTTGATATAACTGAAGCTTGGAAAGATAATTTGGAATATTTAACAAGAAGAATATCAGAATCTCCAGAAGTATTTGAATATTTCAGGCAAGTAATTAGAAGTATTGAGCAAAAAAGATTCGATCTATGAAAATAATCAGATTTAACGAAGCAAATATGAATCAATTCAAAAATGATGGATCACAAGTGGCTTGGATTGTTGTATTCCTACATAAAAGTGAAGATAGTGAAGTTTTTGCTTTCTCAGAAGAAAAAAATGCTGATAATTTTATAATAAATTATATTAATGAAGAAGAAGATAGATCGTTTATAACTTTAAAAGAAGCTATGGATTGGTGGGATGAATGGGGTAAAAATGACGAAGGAATTGAATATAAGAAAATTTCTATTAGTACAGATAAAATTGAAATTGATCCAGAAGTACTAAAAAGAGCTCACACAAAAAGATTTGATCTATGAAAATAAAAAGATTTAACGAATCTATTCAACGAATGGATATCACTCTTGATCCAGAAGAATACTGGGTTGTTGTTGAATATTCAGACTATGCACCAGGAACGGTAACAATATTTCCAGACAAACAAAATGCTGAAGATTATATTGTTCAAATAGTTAATGAAATGCGTGAGGATCATCCAGATGAACTTATTTTGCATGCTGAAGATGCATTAAATATATGGAATAAACATAATGATGAATCTAAAATAGATTTCTATGATGCAAGAATGAAAACGCAGAAAGTTCATTTATCACAACTTATAATTGATGGTCGTATTAAAGAAAAAAGAGAAAAGCAATTCGATTTATGAAATATTTAGCTAAATATGGTCATTTAAATGAGGATGGGTTGGTTACAAAAAAACCTAACTATCTTAAGACTCTGAATTTTGATGGCAGACCACTTGTAAATATAATTTTTTATGATAAAGTAAAGCAGAAAGAAATTTTTCAAACCCGTCAGGGTTGGCTTGAGGGTCAATCTTATGGTACAGAACCATACGCTGTACGTTTTAATGATATTTTATCAAAACGTAAAATTGATCTTTCACTTAGTACGCCATTTGTTGCAAAAACTCCAAAAGACTCAAAAAATTTTGTTAGTGATGGCTTAACATTGTTTATACCATCAGATTTGGTACATTATAAATATATTGGTGAAGTTAAAGAAGATCATAAAAAAGATTATATAAGCTTTTATGATATACATGAGATAACTTTAGATACTGCTTATATGACGGCAAATGCGCAAGGTAGTGTACCACTCACAATAACATTTAAAACGTTCCTTAGATCAGAAAATACCAATTACGGTGATGAAATTATTAAAATTTTAACTCTCTTTGGAGAGCAAACAAATTATGAGTTCAAAAGTGCATTAGAAAAAATAATTGATAAAATAAAAACGGATGAAGTAATAAGCAATTTTTTTTATAAGATTATTACAAAAACAAAAGGTGAAAGATTTGATTTATGAAAATAAAAAGTTTTTATGAAAGTGTTGGTGGAAATGTTCATTTTGCTTTATTTGAAATGAAAGGTAGTAGATTTGGTAAAATCCCAAAGGATATATTATATGCTTCAGTTTCTGATGATTTAACCAGTTTAAAGAATAACCTTATAAATATTGTTAATGATAATATAGATTCAGAGTATATTGAATATAATAAAGCGTTGGAATATTGGAATAGTTCAATGGATACTGAATTTTATATAGTAAATGCTAAATCCAACGAAAAAATTGAAGAATCTTGTTGGTTATCGATAATTTTAAATACAAATAAATTAAATGAAGTAACAGCATTCACAACAGAAGAGCAAGCTCAAGTACCTTTGAATGAACTTATGGACGAATTGGCTGGGTGGCAGATTAAAGGTGATGTTAAAACTGATGAATTCAGACAAAAACCATTTGAAGAAAAAATAGCAATATATAATGATAATAATAGACTTGGATATACTTTATTTTGTAAAAAATCTGAGTTTTTACGAAATGTTAAAATTAACCCAGAGGTAGTTAAAAAAAGTCACACAAATAGATTTGACCTATGAGAATAATTAGATTTAATGAAAATACTGGCGGTAAAGAATACGTTCTTCATATGGACCCGTCACGAGATAAAGAACCAGATTCTGACCCAGAAAAAAATCGTAAATATGATTTATTTTGTGATGAATTATTTGAATTAGGCGAAAATCATACGTTTGGTGGTATTCATAGTGTTACGGTATATGACCCAGAATCCGAATTAACCTCATCCGATATCCCATTCTATAAAATAGATTTTCATATGAATAAAGTATCGTTTGCCCAAGAATTCTTAAGTCCAAATAATCGTCACATTTGGGGAATTGTATTAAAAGATGTTGATGTTATAAGATGGCAAAAACATCCACCATATAATTCTAAAACACCATTTATCACAGAAGATCGATCTGGAATGTGGGCTCATAAGGGAACTAATCGTAAATTGTATATACCTGTTAAATTTAATTTTATTGACGAATTTCAAAAGCCAAACAAATCAACTGACGATATTATTAATTATTATCATCGTGTTCAATTTACATTACCTATAATGGAAAAAGAAGGTGATCCACCAAGAAATATGACATGGCAATTTTCGATATTTATGAAAGAAGAACCAACAAAGAAGTATAGTGATTTAACTAAGATTGTTGGTAAAATGATGGGGGATGCACAAAATATTAGTAGTGCTGAACTTATTCGGTCGCTTAAAACTATAGAACTTTCAATTATGAGGAACGAAGATGTTGCCAATTATTTTAGAAGCCTCGTGGCTAAAGCAAAAGGACAAAGATTTGACCTATGAAAATTAAAAGATTTAATGAAAGTGTTAGAAGTGGTGAGCTTGATGATATGAATATCTTATATTATAAAGGGAATGAATATAATTCTGTTGTTCTTTGGACAAAAGAAAATGATGTACAAATAAAAGATATAAAATTTAACGATATTGGTGGTTATCATGGTGAGCTCAATACTAATAATGCATTTTTTATCACAAAGAACGAGTTATTAAAAATTACCGATCAAATGAATTCAAATAGTGCCTTATTCATCGGATATTGTGACCATTTAAATATTAATAATATCAATAAAAACGGTACTCGAATTCAAAACGTTCATACAAAAAGATTTGACTTATGAAGATTAAAAGATTTAATAACGTAAACGATTGGAATGACCCAAATGCACAAATAATTGCATGGGGTAATAAGTTGAAACGAGAATTTGGACTATCCAAGAAGGTAGGTTTTTACGATTATGAATATAGAGACAATATAGATGCCGAAAGTGATGAAACACTCATTGGTTCCGAAATTGATTATATGTTTTATTTCTATATCGGCTCGTCTCCAGATGCGTTAGACCTTATGGCACGATTTTTTAGATCGTTATATGAAAGAGGATATAATCCAGTTTTATCAGCAGCCCGTCACGACTCAATGCTTAGAGATGCACAACCTATCACACTGGTAACTTTTACTGTGCCAGTATACGAACTTGATCAAAGACTTAATATTTTGCGTAAAACTTCCCAATTTGATCTATAGTGGCATATGTTTTGCTATATATAAGGAAAAAACAAAACATCACATGAAAAAATTCATTCTTTTACTTTTGTTGCTATTTTCAACCGTTTCATTTTCCCAAACATTCGATTTTGATTCCACCGCACTTCAATACTCCCAGCCGCAGAACACAACGACTTATATTTTACCACCAGTTTATGACTGGAGTATATCTACCTACTATTGGAAGTATTATTACTGGGCTGGGTGGTATATAAGTCCATCCCCATATTTCTATTCATCATATTGGTATTTTAACCAATATCCATATTATCCTTATTGGTATCATCACAGTTATCATAATTATGGCTATAATTGGCATCATAATCATCATGGATACTATGGCAAAAGATATAATTATAATCAACCAAGAAATGGAAATTATAAATATCAAAGACCAGTACAACCACAACAACCAAAATATCAAAGTGCCCCTCAAAAATATGATAGACATGAAAGAAATCCTAATAGTTATATGCCGCCATATTATAGACAGCCAAAGAACCATGAAGAATATATGAGACCGCCACAGCGAGTTGCGCCAGAACGTTATTCTGCACCACAACAGCGTTCACAACCTCAAAAAGTTCAACCTCAAATGCGCCAATCTCCATCACCGCAAAGATCATCTGGTGGTAGAAGGTAATTATAAGTCGAATTTTCTTGTTGTTGTAAATGTTGGGATAGCTTTACTATTTAATCTTAATAATATGTCTATGTTATTGATTGGAATATAAAATTTAACATTTCGTTGTACATAATCACCTTTTTCGCCAAGAATATGTTCAACATAATCACTAATCAATGAATATAGTGGATGATTTGACTCTTCATTATTGTAAATGTAAAATATAAAATTATTAGTCATGTAATCAATTGTCCAGCTAAGTTCTTTCACTTTTATACCATAATGTTTTTCATCCGCACCATACCATTTTGAATACGATGCCCCGCCAAACTTATCACTTGAATTTTTGTTATACCAAATAAAATGTGATGGTGTACCATCTGGTAATTCTTCGTCTTTAATTTTTAATAGTTCACAAAAGAAATTATCAACATGCTCAAATACTTCTTTTGGTATTTTAATTTCTATCGATTCTAAATGCTGAAGGTATGTTCTCATATTAGTATATATTTTTTTTCTAAACATTTTTTTATATCTTTGCTATAAATCAGAAAAATATGATGATAAGTAGCTACGAAAAGGATAAACTTGAGGTTGGAAAAACATATTGGACCTATTTTTTTCGATTAAGTAATAAAGGAAATAAAATAACCAATTATACTGGACTTTTTCAAGCAAAAATTTTGAAATTAGTTAAAGCACAGTATGGAGGAGATTATTTTGAGTGGGAAGTAATTGGTGGTAAATTTAATGACTCAATGAATATTCATCTATACCTGAATGGATATGGATTATCATATTGCAACTTTTCAGAAGATAAGGATGAATGTATAGCACATCATGATAATCGTATTCAAGAAGATGCCAGACATCTAAATACCCATGATCGTGATGCTATGTTTAAAAAATTAATCAAGCAACTTCCAGCTAAAGATAAAATAGAAGTTGATTCAATTTCTTGGATCAACTCCTTATCAGCACAAGAAAAGAATTACCTTCGATGGATAAAAGAATTCTATGAAGGAAAAATATAAAAAATTATGACCGAAAAATTTATACTATTCTATAATGGAATATATTCCAACTGGCACTTAGTTGATTTCGTTGATATCAACGGTACCAAATTCAATTGTACTGAGCAATATATGATGTATTGTAAAGCAATGACCTTTGGTGATACCGAAACTGCCGATCTGATCATGAAAGAACAGAGCCCAAGAGAACAAAAAGCCCTTGGTCGTACAGTTAAAAATTTTGATGCCAAAGCTTGGGATCAAATATCAAAGAAAGTTGTCTATACTGGATGCTATTTTAAATTCGAACAAAATCCAGAATTAAAAAAACAACTTTTAGCCACCAATGGAACAACATTGGTTGAATGTAGCAAGAAAGACAAAATTTGGGGGATTGGATTTTATGCAGATGCCCCAGAGTGCCTTGACCGCAGTAAATGGCTTGGTACAAACTATCTTGGCGAAACTTTAACTAAACTTAGGGATGATTTCATAAACAATACAATAAGTTTGTGGGTTCTTAAAAAGAATTGTGGATAAAGAAGGTGATGAAATAGTTTGTAGAAAAAATTATTATTTAGATTTTTCCGACATTGCTGGCAATCATAATGAAGATGTATCTTACACAGCTTGGAAAAAATATAAAATTGTCCTCTTTGCAACAACTTCGTTGGGGCCAGATATATATGTAATAATATTAGATGGTAGTGGTAATCGACAAGGATTTTATTATGAAATTGTATATTCGCAACTTACACCGTTGGAGCCAGCATTGTTCGAATACTTTATTCATCCAATGGATTTACGAAAATTAAAAATAAAAAAATTAAATGAATAAAATTTGTAAAAAATGTGGTAAGGATATTTCAGAAGGTAGATTAAAAGCATTACCTAAAACTGAAATGTGCGTTGATTGCTCCAATACAAATAAGGAGAAAGGATTAAAGATTGTTACTGATAACGGAACTTACACTGATTTAGAAATAGATAAAATTTATAGAGGTGGCATCCAATAGAACACTTGAAGTAAATGATATTATTAAATTAAATTATTCTGGTGAAAAATTCAGAGTAATTCTTATATACCATAATATGCATGATATATATGTTGATATGATAGCATTAACGCCACGTTACGAAGGTTTTTATGAAACTTTATACTCAATTCAATTAAAAGAATTTACAATAATTACACAATCTTATATAAGAAAACAAAAATTAAATCAACTTTTTTGTAAATAATTAAAACTTTTTTGTATCTTTGCACTAAATTAATACGAAAACGGAATTTTTTGACTTTTTTTTGATAATATATAGTTAAGAATTTTTTTTATAAGAAAAATAGTTGTAGTTTTGCAACTCAATTTGAAAAACGAATTAAAAAAGAAAAATATTATGTTAACTTTTAGGACACATACAGCAGTTACAACCACAGCGACCCCCGCAACAACGGGAGTAGGCAGACCAGTGGTATGTTCGGGCTATACGTGTCGAAGAAAGAGTTGACAATCATAAAAACTCATTGAAACACAGAAAGCCCGACCCACAAGTCGGGTTTTTTGTTTTTGTTCTTTAAAATATTGAAATAAGGGTGTTCCACAGATGGCTATATGGGCTGCGTTCGGGGCGCAGTATTCGTGGGGTCGTAGCCCACCACCCTTACTGAAATTCGCAATTCGCAATTCGCAAATTGCAAATAATCAATGTTCTTTGACATCTTGGGCTGAAATAAAACGGGTGAGAGTGCACCAACACTCTCACCCAAATATCGGGTAGTTCCACAGTGGCTATATGGGCTTGTTCTGGAGACAAGTGTTCGTGAGTTCAAATCTCATCTACCCGACAAACAGCGAGTTGTATACCCGTAATCGGCAGCGGCCCTACCTCGGAAGTAGGTTTCAATATGAAATTGGAGGTTCAAGTCCTCTCAACTCGACAAACGGCTCCATATCGTCAGTGCCTTCTAAGCATTAGTAACGTAATTGGATAGGAAGATGAGGGTTCGAGTCCCTCTGGGGTCACCAAAATTAATGGCTCGGTATCGTCACAGTTTCCTAAACTGTAGTAACGTAATCGGATAGGCAGATGTGGGTTCGAGTCCCATTCGAGTCACGGAGGGCGGAAATGCAGTTCGAATCTGCGGGGGAACCACGAAAGTTCCGTTTAGTCTAATGGTCGGACGCTGCCCATGGCATTTGGGTTGAGAATCTGTTGTGGTTTGACACCACAGTTCGGTTGAAACCGAAGGTAATAACGGATAACGGGAGTTGTTGCCCGAATGGGTTCGAATCCCATCCAATCCACAAACAAAATTGGCGGGGTGACGAAATTACCAGACGTACTCATGCAAAACACATGAGGTTCGGTACAGTCGGGTGAAACCGATGGATTCCGAATGTAGGTGGGAATCCTACCCTCGCCACCAAATTTTTAGGTATTAAAGGTTCATAACGACTTTTTTCCACAATTTAGCTATAATATATAAATAAAATTATATTTATAAATGAAAAGGTGTAAAAATGATGAGTGTGAATGTTTAATAAATGATAATAGAACATATTGCTGTTTGAAATGTCGAAATATATATGTAAATAAAAATTTGAGGGATTATTCCAAAAATTCAATTGGGTTGGCACTTAAATGTAAAGATTCATATGTAAAAGAACATAAAAAATGTGAGTGTGGAAAAGAAATACCATATAATAAAAGACGGAATGAATTTTGTAGTCGTTCTTGTGCAAGGTCAAATTCTAATAAAAAAAGAATTGTATATTATTCAAAAGATAAGTTAGAAAAACTGAAGGATATAGCATACAAAAATTTTAACTTTGAAAAAAATCATGTAGAAAAATCGATAGAAAAATATAATTTAAATCCTATCACTTGCTTGCGCTGCCATAAAAATATATCGTATGATGTATACATTAAAAAAAGGAATCGTAAATTTTGTTCATCTGAGTGTTCATATGGGTATAAAAAAGAGCAACATCTTAAAGTATCTAAAGAATTGAAAATTTATAAATCATTAGCCAGATTTAAGTTTCAATTAAATAAATATGATGAATTTGATTTTAATTTAATTAAGGACTATGGTTGGTATAAAGCAAAAAATCATGGGGATAATCGAGGTGGTGTTAGTCGGGATCATATCTTTTCTGTTGCTGAAGGATTTAGAAATATGATTAATCCATTGTTACTTTCACATCCATCAAATTGTCAATTGATGCTTCAAAAAGATAATGAGATAAAGAAAGAGAAATGTGATATTTCGTTGGATGATCTTTTAAAGAATATCGATATTCATGATGAAAAATATGGTAAATATTATAATTTTAATGTTAAAATTTATATCACATTAGATGAATTAAATAAAATTTATATTGGGACTATGGTGTAAATGGCGGCACATCGGTTTAGCATTCCGAAAGTCCAGTTCAAGTCTGGTTGTTTCCACAGAATAAAGAATACTTACAGCAATAAAAACGCAAGGATGCAAACAAGTGTATTCTGTTTCATAAAATCAAATTAGGTCCAATATTTACCAGTAGAATCAAAAACTGGTAAAAATTTGAAATAACTGGGTGTATATCAGTTGGTAGATTTCGTGATTTGGGATCACGAGGGCGTGGGATCGTGACCCACCACCCAGACCAATAATGCTTCCTTCCCATAGTGACCGATTGGGCTGGTTTTGTAAACCAGAGACGAAAGTCCACGTTGGTTTGAATCCAACAGGAAGCTCCAATGCCGATGTAGTTCAATGGTAGAACGCAACTTTGGTAAAGTTGAGATGACGGATCGTACCCGTCTTTTGGCTCCAATTTATGGGGAATGGGACTGCTTGCGAGTGGTCATTTCGTTTGCACCGAAAACATCAGATGGGTTCAAATCCCATATTCTCCACTGATAATCAATGATCTACATAAATTATTAACTAAAAACAATTAAAATTATGAAAGCAACTGTATTAATAATTAAGAATAACATTGGACAAATTTTATTCTTATTAAGAAAGAAATCACCATTTGGTTGGGCACTTCCAGGTGGAAAAGTTGAAGATGGTGAAACATCTGAAATTGCATTGATCAGAGAAGTGCTTGAAGAAACTGGCTTGAGCATCAGCATAGAGGAAATAACATTTGTTGGAACCAAAAAATCGGTAACAGGAACGGATGTTGATATCTATACAGTAACAATTGACGGTTCACCAGAAGCCAAAATAAATAAAGCTGAGCATTCACATTGGAAATGGATGGCTGCTAACATGACAGGCATTGTATATGCTGGTAATACTTCAGAATTTGTAAACATATAAGAATAAAGAATACACACAGCAAATAAAAAACACACTTCTGCAAAATGTGAAAACCTGTATTCTGTTTCTTAAATCTAAACCTAAAGATTACGTTCAGCAAACTTAAAAAGGAACAAACTTGTAATTTGTAATTCTAAAAAGGTAATCTGTCGTTAAAACTGTTACGGTTGACCCTACACGGAGTTAGGAAGGGTATTATTGTAGGTGACGCATAACTGGTGGTGCACCAGCTTGCCAGGCTGGAATAGAGTCGGTTCGACCCCGATTACCTACACGCAAGGGACTGGTGAGAGTTCGAATCTTTCTAAGGATTTAGTGATAAGTTCTTATGGTGTAACTGGTAGCATGTTGAGTCCCCCATGTCGGTGACGCATAAATGGTGGTGCATTGGCTTCCCAAGCCAAAATAGAGACGGTTCAATCCCGTTCACCGACTCCAGATGCAGTAGTGGTGTTAGTGGCTAAGCATGGGAGTCTTCCAAACTTCAGGGGTGAGTTCGAACCTCATTTACTGCACAATTGTTGGGGTTGCTTACGTAAACAAGGGTGACGTAGTGAGGAAACAAGCCAAGAGAACACACAATGATAACACCAGCGAAGGTTCGAATCCTTCCCCCAACTCAATTAAAAATGCAGAGAAAGCTCAGAGAAGGAGTACCCCACGCAAGCTGTCATAAGATAGTCGGGGAGGATCACAGGTTGAATTCCTGTTCTCTGCACAATAAAAATGCAATAGTAGCTCAGAGCCAGAGCATAAGTTTTCCAAACTTAGGGTCGAGATTTGAAAATTCTCCTATTGCTCCAAAGTTTATATTATCATGCAACTGTAGCTCAGTGTGAAGAGCGATAGGTTTACATCCTATGTCAGCGAAGGTTCGAATCCTTCCAGTTGCACTGCCGTAATGTAGCGGAACGTTCACTGCCTGGTGAAGCCGTTTGAGGGGTTAAGACCCTACGCTACACAAGGATTACGGCTACATATTCTCGTGGTGTAGGTGGCTAACATATCACTTTGACGTAGTGAAGATCACAGGTTCAAGTCCTGTCGGGAATACATTAATTGGGGTAGAACGCAGACAACGGACGGCTGCGGTTGCCAATGAAGCCACCATCTGATACCAAGTTGCAGAAGCACCTATAGCGACCTTTTTTTTTAAGGTGGGTGTAAAATAACAAGCAAGGGAAGCGCATTGATTGGTCAGAACGCTACGGGTTCGATTCCCGCCTACTCCACAATGGCTTTATAGTTTTAACAGGTAAAATGCATGATTCGTAATCTTGTGTTCTCAGTTCGACCCTGAGTGGAGCCTCATAGATCAAATTGGTATTCTTTTATTTTCTGTGGGTCTTTAGTAAATCTGTTTGCGTTAAGTGTAACAAATCCGCCAGAAGTTAATTCGATATCGATAGTAGTTACTGTTTGGATACCCATAATTTTATTAATTCCCCCAAATTCTATTTTATCTATTCTATAAGGTTTTCCAATAGTTAACCATTCTTGTTTTTCATTATTAATACAACATACGAAATCTCCTTCTTTCCAAGTTGATACATCATCAATAAAATTATTTTCGAATAGTTTAAATTTTGTTATCATAGATCAAATTGTTCTTCTCTCAATCGTTTTTTATAGTCTTCCATGGAATCGTCAACTGTTGAAAATATTGCACCCCAAATTTTACTATTACCACCATCTCTATACGGGAGTGGTTCAACTTCATAATGTTTTTGTTCACCTTTATTTATATCAGTTAAATACCAGCCTATATCATGATGCCAAGCAACTTGAAATAAATCACCTATTTTAATATTTTTCATTCTACCAGTATCTATGCACTTAGCCAGTATGACTTCATCAGATTCAAATAGTTTAAATTTTGTTATCATAGATCAAATTGTTTGAAGGATATTATTTTTCTAAATTTATCTGGGGTTAAATAATTTAATAAATCTTCCCAATAGTTATTCATGTTTAATTTCCACACATGTGCATAAATAGTTGTAAAATTTGCACATTGGTGAGTATCACATCTCATATATTGTGACCAATTTGGATAATTTTTCATTAGTTGAACTATCATCTTTGCTTCATCAATAACTTTTTTATTATTATTAGATAAACTACCGTTATTTTCATTAAAGCATATATCAACATATTCACTACGTGTATTAATAATAATATTGAATGACCCAGCATTTCCGCCCCAACTATCTATTTCTAATGAAGATTTTGAGCCAATTAGAAATATATTTTCTGTTCGTTCAAATCTTCTTTTATAAACGAATCCAGTTGCATAGCAAACTTTTTTCATGAATGATCTTTTTGGATAAAGATATGGGTCGTCCATACCTTTGAAAAAACCTTCACCAGTTTTATTTTGCTCGAATGTTTTTATATTGATCATAAATTATATATTAATTATTGAATTTAATATATAGATCAATGAAATATTTGAGAAAATATAATGAAAGCCGTGCTGATTCTTTTGATGTTATAAAGGATGACCTTACTGAAGAAATTAGTGACATTTTTTTTAAAATAAATGAGTTAGTGAATTCTGGTGGTCATTTGAATAATGGTGAACGGGTTATTTATAAAAAAGGTCAAAGCGGAACTGTTGTTAAGACTGGTTCTGATTGTTATATTGAGTGGGATGAGAATGGCTCCAGTGTTGGTAAATTTATATTGCCAAAGAAACCAAGTGTTAGACTTGGTGGTGATTGGAAAGGTGGGTATGAATTTTTGAAAGCGGATTTGAAACCAGAATATGATAAATTATATAAAAGACTTAAGGAACTACAATTTTTAAATAACTTCTTATCTCCAGCGCATACACAAAGTGGCACAGTTACTTGCACAGAATCTAAGTCTAAGTTCAAAGTTGGAATTGGCTATAAAGTTTTAACTGACAATTCTGGGCAGCATTATATTCGTAAAACAAATCTTTCTGCTGACTGGGAACCTATAAATATGATGCCTGACGGGTACACATGGGTTGGTGGAGATGCAACATTCGTTAATTTTACAATTGAAAAAGAAATGAAGGAATATAATAAGAAAAAAATTCAACAAAGATTTGATTTATAATTTTTTTGTGATATCTTTGCTTTATGAATGTCAAATGGGTTACCATC
>Ga0209083_1002081_pt1 | contig 19962 bp, 13 predicted proteins | sample AM7aDNAmetaG_FD_184132 | JGI IMG/M metagenome (GOLD analysis project Ga0209083, IMG submission 184132) | Freshwater microbial communities from Finland to study Microbial Dark Matter (Phase II) - AM7a DNA metaG (SPAdes) (version 3) | ecosystem: Environmental > Aquatic > Freshwater > Lake ...
AGACGACGGGAGGCGGCTATAAGGTCACTGACGATGAGAAAATATGAGCTGAAGCCCATCTTTTCGATAACGCCAAGCTCAAGTTCTATTCGTGATCTTACATCCTCAGCCGTGATTCCTTCTTTTTCGGAATCGGCATACTTTTCTTTTGCTCCCTCCCAGGTCAGGTGACTGAGGTATTCAAACTCATTTTGAAATCCATCAGGAAGAGGAAAATGCGGAACAATCGGCTCTTTATTGCTGAAGCTATAAGTGCATTTTTCGGCAATGAGCAGAGTATTACTCAGTTCGCGGTGTTCGTCGCTGAAGAGACGGTTCATCTCTTCAGATGTCTTCAGGTAGTGATCGCTGCCGGGAAGTGCGATAAGATTCTGGCTGGACAGTTTTTCCTTGGTCCTGTTGGCAACCATCGCCCTGTAGCATCCGGCATCTTTTCGGTCGAGATAGTGAACATTGTTAGTCGCCACCAGCTCAATCGATAATTTTTTGGCCAGAGCAATGGTCTCCGCATTCAGGGTTTCATCGAAAGGGGTATTATGACGTTGAAGCTCCAGATAAAAGTTGTCTCCAAAAATCTCCCGATAGTAAGTTGCAAATGATTCTGCCTCATCGATTGCTCCGGCAATAAGAGCTCTGCCTACTCTTCCTGAAGAGTAAGCAGAGAGACAGACAAGACCTTCATGAAAGGTTTCAAGGATGCGGCTCTCTATATGAGGCATTCCATGGACGAAACCATCTTTTGCCGCCCTGGACAACAGAATGCAGAGGTTTCGGTATCCGGCATCATTTTGAACAAGAAGTACCAGCGACGGTGAGACTGGAGCTGGGCCATGCTGATGTGCATCAGTTTCAAGAAGCAAAAGCTCACTGCCGATAATCAGCTTGATGCCGGCATTTCTGGCTTCATTGAAGAGCTCCGGCATATTGAATATTGCGCAATAATCGGTAACAGCAATACTCTTCATGCCATACTTCAGCGCTGAGGAAAACATCTCTCCCGGAAAAACAGGACTGCTCTGCATCGAATAGTGCGTATGAGCATGCAAGTGTACAAAATCCATAGAGATAGAGGCCATTCAGCGTTTTATGGTGAGATCATGACGTAACGCCATTGTGGACTCAGTCCACCCATGCTCCGAATGCGTTACGGGCTTTGATGGTCAAGGTAGTACATTTTTTTGGATCTTTCGCTGGCATTAACAACCATATGGAGTGATCACCCCAGAGAGAGCGCTGAACAGCAACATGGCTTCTCTCTTAAACTTCCATTGTTCAGTCCCTTCTTTTTTTTCTTCGCTCGGGAAGTTCATACCGTTGGTTGGTCATCAATGTATATGATTTTCCAAAAAGGCTTAACGGCAGCGAGATCTGTTCCTTCGAATGTATCAGCAATGAAACATACTCTTGATGGATCGTAACCTCAACAATTCTCGTTTTCCAGCGTACAGAAAACGAAAGACTTTGCCATTCCTTCGGCAGCCATGGCTTCAGCACCAACCTTTCAGACTTTATCGAAAACCCTCCAAAGCCATGGATCACGGTCTGCCACGTGCCGCCCACGGCAGCGGCATGAATGCCCAGCCCCGTATTGCCATGAAGGTTTTCCAGATCAAACAGTGCGGTTTTCATAAAGTAATTGTATGCCTTTGTGTGCCTCCCGGAGGGAATGCCTACCATGGCATGAATACAATGGCTTAATGAGGATTTATGCACTGTCCGCTTTTCATAAAAATCGAAATTCGCTTGTTTTTGCTCAAAGCTGAATGCATGAGGAAATAGCATCATCACAAGGATGACATCGGCTTGTTTAATGAGACGGGTGGACTGGATATTGCGGTAGTTAATACCACGCGGAAGTACTGGCTGGCCGTCCCGGCTATCATCCTTGATGACATAGTCCTTCAGGGCAAAGTAACCGTCAAACTGCTCAAAGAGCTTTGTTTCGGAATCGTATGTCAACTTGAGATTCTTGCTGATATCAAGCCAGGAATCAACCTCATTACTATTGAGTGTTAAGCGGGATGCCAGCTCATCAAGAAATTTGGAATTATTTCGGCCCATATACCTGAAAAGCATAACAGCAAGGCGGAGGTGCCATTTTACTATGAAATTGGTATATGCATTGTTGTTGACATGCTCATGAAACTCATCGGGACCTATGACGCAACGAATCTCAAAGTCCACACCAGCATGAACGACCCTCGATGCCCAGAAGCGGGCAGTAAGAAAAACCATTTCAAGTCCGTAGTCCAGTAAAAAGCTTTCGTCACCTGTGACACGAAAATACTTTTCGACTCCGTAAATAACATCGGTAACAATGTGATCTTCCTCCGTCCCGGTATAAATCAGGCGTATGGTACGCTCAAGCTTTGAGGCAAATCTTGGAGTTACATCCTCTCCAGTAGTAGCAGACTCCCAAGCATATTTTGCTCCTTTATAGCCCATCTTCAGTGCATTCTGCTTGGCACCGGGAAGAGTATTGTAGCGGTAGAGAAGGAGGTTTCGGGCAATATCGGGAAAGTTGTAGATATAAAACGGCAAGATAAAAATTTCGGTATCCCAGAACGCATGCCCCAGGTAACCCTCAGAGCTTAAAAATTTTGCACCGATTCCTGCCGGGCGAATTGGACCGTTTATCAACAATTGATAAATATTGAAACGCAAAGCATGCTGAGCCTCAGCATCCCCGGTAATGACAATGTCAGCCTGTTTCCATTTTTCCTGCCAGACGTCAAGGTGAGCTGCTATTTCATGGGGAGAACCGCTTCGGACATAAGATTTAAGTTTTCCAATTGTCCCCCTGAACATCTCCTCGGCTGGCAGTTCCCTGCTTGTTGCAACAACTGCCAGCTTTTCAAATATATAGGTCTCTCCCTTCTGGACATCAAGGGTAATTTCGCTGGTAAACTTTTCGCCATAAATTCTAGGCTCCCATTTATAACTCTGGAGGGAGGGTGAAACAAGCTTCCATGAAGCAGCTTCGGAAATACGTATCCCCCGTTCGCGGGTTTTCATTTCAAGATACATAAAGGCCCGGCCTCGCTCAATTCGTTCCAATTGCAGATGTTTCAGCATTTCACGAGGAAAAAAGCCTCTATTGCAGACCTCTCCATTCAAACCGGTGAAAACACGAATCGGAGCGGAAAAATTCTTTGGAGTGACTTTTAGCAACAAATATCCCAAATGCACATTGTGCATGAAAACAAGTCGTATCGTTTCAAGGGTGATAATCTGTCCAGAAGGGTTTTTAAAGGTTGTACGGCGGTGCAGGGTACCTTTTTTCATATCAAGGATCTGCTCATGCGAAAGTGCTTTGCAGGTCGAAAGACAAAATTTCTGGCCCTCGCTCCATATTGACACATCCGTCCACATCGGACACTTGACCAGTTCTTCTACAGCTGCTTCTGATTTATCGTAAATTCCGTTTAAATACATACCGCCGGAATGTTCAGGGGGCAACTCCCCAAGGCTTCCCCTGATATTGAGATAACCGTTGCCTATAGTCAAAAGAGTTTCATTGACCTGAATGCTTTTCGGGGTATTCCGGAACTCCTTTCGCCTCAACAACCATGGTTCATCCGACAGGGTAAGCAGTTGCTCAGAAACTGATGCGGGAGATATAACCCCTTGTAAAGAACGCTCTAGCATAATACTCTCTCCCCAGCTGTTTATCACTCATTCTGAGACTCGACCTCAAATAGTTATATATAAATCTTATATAACAAACACCCGCTTTATTGAATAAGTTTATAGAGTGCTCACAATCATCATACAATAGCCATCAAGAGCAAATAACGGGGTGTATTTTTTCCCTTCCAGTATGTCGGTAACGCTTTTTTTCTTATTATTATAGCAATATCCCAACTTGTGCCCTTTCAACACATTAACCACCCTATCGTTTTGGAGCAAACCACTTATAATCAATGCCCAGTATGCGCCTATCCGCTCACTATGGAGAGTGCTGTATGCCCTAGATGCGGAAATGATATCCTTGAAGATATCTCCTCACTTGACCAGCAATCACGGGAACTGCACAATCAGAACATAGAGGATAAAAAGGCCGCATGGTATATTAACTGCCTTACAGAAAAGCTTAATTTCGAAACCCCCCCTCCTTCAGATAGTTCTGACGAAAGCTGCCATCAGGAACATACACGGCAGATTCCATCTCGAAATGATGAAAATGAGTTTCTTCGTACCATCAGCAAAGCAGAGCTTCTGCGAGAGAGTCCGGCTCGAAGAAAATGGTGGAATTCCATGACTGATGAATGGAAAGACATTGTTAAGACAACACTGAAGATTGTACGTGAACCATCCGAACAGGAGCTGCTTGACTTTCTGGAGACCACGCACCTTCGGTGTGATAACCGGAGAATTCACAACCTCCTGCCTGTAAGGGTACTTGAAAAGCTCCAGCAGCTTCGTTGCGATGAATCTCCTGTTGAAAGTCTTGAACCTTTGCTGCATCTTGAGAAACTGCAGCGCCTCTATGCTTTCGATTGCGACTTTTCATCCCTCGAACCTCTTCGAAACCTCAAGAGCCTGAAACTCCTGTGGATTTCAAGCACCCAAGTCCGCTCACTTAAGCCGATTCAGAACCTGCTTAATCTTGAGGAGCTTTATTGTTCAGAAACGCAGATTGAGGATCTTTCACCCCTCAAAAACCTTATCAACCTGGAAAAGCTCAGTTGTTATAAAACAGGAATTTCCAGTGTTGAGCCGCTCAGCGCCCTTGAAAATCTCATCGAACTCGGAATCAACAGTTCAAAGATTGTCGATATAGCCCCACTCGCCTCTCTAAACAGTCTCGAGTATCTCCGATGCAACAAAACAAGTATCACCAGTATTGAACCGCTGAGAAACCTGATAGAACTCAGGGAGCTAAGCATAGCAAATACTCCTCTCACCTCTATCGATGCTCTGGAGGGACTGGTAAATCTAGAAGAGCTGGATATATCGAATACCCAGATAAACTCGATTGGCCCTATCATGCATCTTCAGAACCTTGAAAAACTGGAGCTTTCGTCCAGTAACATTCCCAGAGAGGAGGTTGAGCGGTTTATTGAACTGCACCCAGGGTGCGAGGTGGGGATGAAGGCTTAGCAGTTGGCAGTAGGAAGAGCTGGGAATAGGTCCTATAGGACTTATAGGGCCTATAGGACTTATACTTTTTTGGTGGAGGAATCGGGGGGGCCGGGTTAGCCGATAGTCATCATTACTTCGCCCATAGTTACTGTCCCGCCTTTTTGCGCGGTTATGGTGAGCACTTTTCCTGCACAGGGTGCTTTGACCGGGTTTTCCATCTTCATAGCCTCTATAACAGCGACCTCTTCTCCTTCTTTTACCTCATCGCCGACGCTGACTGATATTGCGTGCACGTTGCCGGGCATAACAGCGAGAACTGGAGTGCCCTCGGAGTTGGCAGTTGGAAGTGGCCTGTTGGCAGTGGAATCAGTTGGCTGTTGGCTGTTGGCAGTCGACAGTTGGTTGAGGGATGAGCCTTCGGCGAATGACACAGTGAAGGGGGCTCCGTCGACGAAGACGCTGAAGCTGCCAGACATGGAGATGACTTTTGACCCGGTTGCAGATGCCGGAGTGCCTGCCTGCGGGACGGGTTTTGAAAAGAGATCAACCAGCCTTTTGTTGACCTCTTCCTGGTGAACGTCATGCTTGTGAGCTTCGTGGTAAGCCGCGACAACTTCCGCTCTTGTTTTTGCCTTGATTTCGACCGCGATATCGGCCTTGTAGCGAATGCCGGTAGAACAATCACCCTTGAGGAATGCGATACCTTTGTCGCCGCATGTGGCTGCGATAAAAATATTTTCGTCGGTTTCGGGAAGTCCGGCTTTCTGAAGAAGCGAAATATTATAAGGTATACCGAGCACAGGGTTACGATCGTTGATGTCGTGAACATCTTCAACTGTAGGCTCAAGACCAAGCTGTTCGGACGCCAGACGGACAACTTCCGGATCAGGGCTTGCCGGGGTATGACCGAAGTAACCGAGCACCATCTTGCCATAGCCGTCAGTGATCTTTTTCCAGGGGCCTTGAATGGTATTGGCAAACGCCTGCTGGATGTAGAACTGGGAAACAGGGGTAACGGATGAGCCATAGCCGCCCTTCACAACCGCTTCACGCATGTTTTTAATGACCTGGGGCAAGAGATGAAGCGTATTGTTGTCGCGCATCATCTGGGTATTGGCTGTAAGGGCACCTCCTGGCATGGGAGAAAATGAGATCACTGGATTAACCGCTGTGGCCTCGGGCGGCATGTAATATTTGTACATCTGATCGATAAAGAGAGCCTCGACTTCAAGGTATTTTTCATGATCGATGTCAAGGGTATAGCCGGTACCCCGGAGCCTCTGCCACATGGTAAGAATATCGACAGCTGCCGTTCCTCCGCTCACCGGAGCCATTGAAAGATCAATGATATCAGCGCCACCTTCAATTGCCGCATAGTTGCATGCTACTCCCATCCCTGCTGTATCATGTGTATGAAACTCGATTTCGGTGCCTGCAGGAAGCATCTTTCTCGCGCCTTTAATGGTCTCATGGACAACGGCTGGTGTCGTTGTTCCGGACGCATCCTTGAAGGCAACACTGTCGTAAGGGATTCCGGCATCAAGTATTTCCTGAAGTTTGTCGAGATAGAACTGTGGAGTATGACAATAGGTTTCGGTCAGTCCGGGAGGAAGACCCATCATGGCAATTACCACCTGATGGCGAAGGCCTGCATTATGAATACATTGACCAGAATAGGCAAGATTGCGGACATCCATCAACGCATCAAAATTACGGATGGTTGTTATTCCGTGCTTTTTGAAAAGCCGGGCATGAAGATCAATAATATCACGGGATTGTGATACCAAACCGACAACGTTAGCACCTCTTGACAGTGTCTGCAGGTTGATGTCGGGCCCGACAACCTTGCGAGCAGCATCCATCATGGCAAATGCATCCTCTTCGCAGTAAAAGTAGAGACTCTGAAAACGTGCCCCACCACCTATTTCAAAGTTGTCTGTACCTGCGTGAACGGCAGCTTCCAAAGCAGGAAGAAAATCTTCCGTCTTTACCCTGGCGCCAAAACATGACTGAAAGCCGTCACGAAAAGAGACATCCATAAATCTTATTTTTTTCATATATCCTGCTCTTTGCGGTTATCCTAATCAATTGTTGGTAATTCCAGGAATAAAGTCCCTGCCGTTCTTTAAAAAATCGGCAGGGATCAATACCTGTTATCTCTTCGTTATTTAAAGCGATTCTTCCCCAAAGCTACTCAGTGAGCGTCCTCTGCCAATGTACTGAGCTGATTGAAGGAGTCCTCTTCAATACGGCTGTGGAGGCTGTTCCCGTGGGCATCCATGGTTACAATAGCTGGAAATGACTCCACTTCTAAATGCCACATTGCTTCCGGAACACCCATCTCTTCGAGAAAATCCACACCGGTCACCTTTGTAATGCAGCGAGCGTAATACTGGGCCGCGCCTCCAATGGCATTGAGGTAGACTGCACCATGTTCCTGAAGCCCCTTAAGAGTTTTTGGGCCCATGCCTCCTTTACCTATGATCGCCCTCAAGCCAAGTTTTTTAATAACATCAGCCTGATAAGGCTCCTCACGGCTCGATGTGGTAGGGCCGGCGGCGGTAACCCGGTAGGTTCCATCTGCATTTTTGAGGACAACAGGACCGCAATGGAAGAGAATCCCTCCATCTGTATCGAGAGAGGCAGGAAGATCATGGTGCATGACATAGTGATGGAAGGCGTCGCGTCCGGTATGCATGGTACCATTGATGAGCACGACATCACCGACTTTCAGACTACGAATCTCTTCGTCAGTGACTGGCGCCTGCAGAGTGACCTCTTTGCCGGTCAATGGCATCCCCTCCCCTTTTGCCATTCGCTTGATCTCATTCGTATCGCGATACTGCCAGTTGGTTATAGAGCCTGACTGCGGGTCGATGAGGATACCAAGCCTGCGGTATGCCCAGCAGTTATAGGCGACAGAAACATAAAAGCTTGCCGGAACCCTGTGTGATTTTCCGATTTTGCAGCCAAGAAGAGTGGCTTTTCCGCCAAACCCCATCGGGCCTATCTCCATCGTATTGGCTTTTTCAAGAATATACTGTTCAAGGCTGTCGAGTTCACTGTCGGGGTTTCGATCGTCAATTCTGCGCAAGAGCTGCTGTTTGGCAAGATCAAATCCACTGGTACGGTCACCACCGACACCAACACCTATATATCCGGGACTGCACCCTTGCCCCTGAGCCTGAAATACAGCATGCAGGAGGCATTTGCGCACGCCATCAAGATCACGGGAAGCACTCCCGAGACCAGGGATTTCCGCAGGCAGAGAGTACTGGATATTTTTGTTTTCACAGCCTCCGCCCTTGAGGATAAGCTTTACCTCTATCTCGTTCTTATCCCATGGTTCAAAGTGGATAACCGGAAAATGAAAGCCGAGATTATTGCCCGAGTTTTTGCCTGTGAATGCATCAACAGCATTAGGGCGGAGTTTACCGGTTTTTGATGCCTCCTCAATAGCATGCTCTATATCGCGCTTCATCTGAAGCTGATCGACACCTGACGGGGTATGGATGAAAAAGGTCGGCATGCCGGTATCCTGGCATATCGGCGAAATATTGTCGACTGCCATATCGATATTGACTGATATGGTTGACATGGCAAGGCCTGCCTGAGACTTTGGTTCCTCCCGTTCAATAGCATCGGCAATGGAACATCGTACATCACTTGGAAGGTTTGCCGATGTTTCGGTAATAAGAGCAAGTATTGATTCCCTGAAATTTTTCATGGCCGATAAAAAAATTTATATGGAGTGAGAATATTGAATAATCATTCAGAAACAATTTTTGCAGCTGCGTCCTGTTTAACGAGCAGAACGGGAATATCGGAAGAACGGAACACATCTTCGGCTACACTGCCCATGATAAGCCGATGCAGCCCGCTTCGCCCATGGGATCCCATGATGATGAGATCGGCACCCCATGATATAGCCTGTTCAGTGATAACTTTGGAAGCTTCGCCCTTAAGGACGCGGATATCGGCGCTCAGACCTTTCTGCTTTTCTGCCATCAGGATAGTGGAAAAACTTTCAGGAAGAACATCATCCTCTTCTATTGGATCTATGGATCCATCCTCAGTGGCTATAACTTTCGTAAGAGGATTTGCGGCAGTCTGGATATGGATAAACCTGATATGTGCACCGACTTTTCGTGCAAATTCCACGGCATACCGTACAGCGTTGTCCGATGTTGAGGAATAATCGGTCGGACAGAGTATCTTTGAAAGATGGATCATAGGCGTAGGTTGAATAGATACGTATGACGAACTACATAGCTTTGCACCAAACCTTTAATTTACATTTTTTTTTAACCTTATCCATTCGATTGTTTATTTGTAATCCCATTGAAGGAGCGCTATGGAGCAGTTAGCCGAGGCATTGAGACACGAGAGCGCATATCCTCATGCAACGGGCAGAATTGAGGTTGTAGAAACCCATATTTCCTGGATATTCCTCACAGAATCATTTGCCTACAAGGTAAAAAAGCCTGTGGACCTCGGTTTTCTTGATTTTTCAACTCTGGAGAAACGCCGATACTTCTGCAATGAGGAGCTTCGCCTCAACCAACGACTTTGCCCTGAAATTTACCTCTCTGTAGTGCCTGTGGTGCAGTCGGAGAACTCTTTTTTTATTGACGGCGAAGGAGAAATTGTTGACTATGCCGTTAAGATGGTTCGGTTTGACAGAACGATGGAGCTTGACAGGATGCTTTCATCCGGCGAGCTCAATACAATGCATGTCGATATTCTTTCCTCCCTTATTTCCGGATTTCATCAGAGCATTCCGGCGGTTACAGCTGACACTGGATTTGGTCAGCCCGACAATCTTATCAAGCCGATGCTCGCCAATTTCACCCATACTGAACCGGCAGCGTCAAACAGGGCTGAAGCGTTAAGGCTTGAGTCGCTCAAACAATGGACTGTCGAGGAACATCAACGACTCTCTCCCCTTTTTGTAGAGAGACAACGAGGAGGTTTTATACGCCAATGCCACGGCGACATGCATACCGGCAATATGGTCTGGTGGAAGAACAGGATTTTTATTTTTGACTGTATCGAGTTCAATGACAATCTCAGCAAAATTGATGTCATAAGTGATCTGGCTTTTCTTTTTATGGATCTAGAGCATGCCGGATACCCGGCATTTGCCTGGAGGCTCCTGAACAACTACCTGACGGAAACCGGTGATTACGGTGCACTCCCCCTGCTCAGGTTTTATAGCGTATACAGAGCTATGGTAAGGGCAAAAGTCACAGCTATACGCTACACACAAACCACAGAACAGAGCACTCTGGACACAATCCTTCAAGAACATTTTTCTTACCTCCAACTGGCAGAGCACTACACCCATAAACAAAAGCCATTGCTGGTTCTGACTTACGGAGTTTCAGGGAGCGGAAAAACCAGCCTTTCACATGATATCGCTCAAACACTCCAGGCTGTGCATGTGCGGTCGGATGTTGAGAGGAAGAGGCTTTCGGGGCTTAGAGCTCTGGAACGGAGCGACAAAGCTGCACATGCTTCACTGTATAGTGAGGAGAAGAGTCGTGCGACTTATAAACGACTGCTTGATGTTGCAATACTCTGCATTGCCAATGGATTAAGAGTAATTGTGGATGCAACTTTTCTCACCGCTGAAACCCGGCAGCTTTTTTTGGAAGAGGGCCGAAAGCTGCATTGCGAATGCAGGATTATTCACTTTCATGCTCCAAGAGAGGTGCTTATTGAACGAGTTCAGAAGCGCTTTCTGATGAGGAACGATGCATCAGAGGCTGATATCGCAGTGCTTATGTTTCAGTTTGAAAAGCAGGAATCGTTGACGGTGGAAGAGGAGAAGATTACGATACGAATCAACACCGCTGAGGCAATAGATGTTGGGGATGTAGTTAATAAAGTGATGTGTTAAGAAGATAGCCGCTGACTGGGGAATATTGCCTATAGGACTTATGGGGCTTATACATTTGCCGGGAAGATTGATAGGGAGAGATTTCTCACTTTCAGTTCGAAAGGACAGTGGGCTTCTGAGGGATGGTTGACAGGAGCACAAACTCATCAGAATAGTAGTCTCATTACAACACGACTTGCGCCACTATAACACGTATTGAAGGTATTGATTTGATGGAGCGGTTATAGGAGGGATGTGCAGAAGATATTACTATCAATTTAACCGATCATAATCATATAGGTTAGCACCCGATATTTATACATCAAAATAAATCCTGGCATGTAATTTGCAAATCTTCTGTTGGTTATTGGTTATGGCTGGTTCAGCATAATTTCAAGTAGGTCTTTTCTGCTTATTCTGCAAAGTCTACTTATAAACAGAAGGTAGTATGACATTTTTTAGTGGTAGAAGGAAAATTGCAGAAGCAGTTATAGCGTTTGCTTTGGTTTTACTGATTGGGCCGGTTCAAGCTGGAGGTGCTGAGTTGATCAATATTCAATTTCAGACGGGTGTGCCTGATTTTAGTGGTACCGCAGCGAATCCCTTACTTGGAGGTATGTGGAACCAGCTTACTGCTGCTTCTGGAACTTCAAGTTCGCTTGTAAATTCTGCAGGTGTACAGACTAATACGTCTATTTCATGGACTGGCGATGGGTTGTTTAGTAGCGGAAATGGATTTTCCAAACAACCAGAAAGCGCATTGATGACTTCATACCTTTATTCCCATGGCTTACAAACAATAACTTTCTCCAAGCTGCAAGAAAACTCCACTTACAATATTTATATCTATACTCAAGGCGCAGGTGATGGTAAAGGCAGGATACTCACTGTCGGAGGAACGCAAATAAATGGAGGGACGGAAACATCAAAACCTATGGATCCTTGGGCCACTACATTTATTTCAGGCCAGAATTATCTTACCCTCACCGGAGCAACAAATAGTAACGGAGTATTATCGATTACGTACAGTGCCATTGGCACGAGCGGTGGTAGAGAAACCGGCTTTTCTGAAGCTGATATCAACGGCATACAGTTGATGCAGGCTTCGGGATCTGTTCCTGAACCTAGCACCTATGTACTTATGGGGATTGGTGGATTGCTGTGTGCCTTTAAGCTTAAAAGATTCTCCAAGTCTGAGTGCTGAGGCAAGAAAGAAATAAGTGTAGCAGGATTGAAATATCTACATATCATACAAAACCTGGTGTTTTGTGAAGGCCTCCTTTTGGGGGCCTTTTTTGTTGGTCTGATGAAATGGACATAGAAAGAATAGGACCTATAGACTGGAGGGTCTCTCAGGAAGAGTGGTGAGTGGAAGCTGGTGAAAAGGAGACCCCTCACGGGAGTGAGGGGTGAATGCTGAGGTGCCAGGTTTAGATTACTATTCCGAAGGCAAAGCGAATGGCGTAGCCGGCTAGAAAACTCAGGGCGGCGACGGTAAAGCTGAGGCCTACCATTTCGAGGAAACGGCTTTTGAAGGGCAGATCGCGCGCTACTGAAATATAGAAGTTGAAGAAGCCTATAATACAGACTGCTGCAAAAAACGCCAGACCGAGACAGACATAGAGGTCTGTCAAAAACAGATATGGGGTTATTAACAGCGCTACGGTGACGATATAGGCCACACCGGTATAGAGTGCCGCAACAAAAGGGTTTTTGCCGGCAGGATCTGATTTCGTTGACAAATAACCGGATGCTGCCATGGAAAGGGCTGCTGCGACGCCGGTAATGGCTGCAGTCAACGCGACAAGAGCGGTATTCTGCAAGGCAAAGGTCAGACCTGCAAGAACACCCATAAGCTCTACAAGCGCATCGTTGAGACCGAGAACTATAGAGCCTGTGTATTTGAGGCGCTCTTCATCCAGGAGGGTAATCAGAGCCTGTTCGTGCTCTTCCTCATCACGGATTATGCCATTGATCTCCTTGAATGAATCGGGAATCCGGCTATAGCTGTCGTGTGCATTTTTTTCGCCGTTTTCCATCAGCTTGATGCCGAATGTAAAACCGAACAACAGACTGACAAGGGTGTAAAACCAAACCTTTACGCCGTTGGGTTTGATATCTTTTCGGGTGTAGGTTTTCCAGACATTGTAATGACGCATCTCATCATCTGCTATCTGAAAAAGTATCCGGCGATTTTTGACGCCGCTTACTCTTGTCGAGAGCTTTTTGTAGATAAAATGCTCGGTTATTTCATTTTTCTGAAAAACCTCAATGTGTCTGGCCTGGATATCCCTTCCCTTGTTCACAAGTTCTGAAGTTAAAAAGTTTTAGAATCCTCTTATCTGGATAGTGTAGCCGCCTCAATCAATTCATTCATTCTCGATAAAAATGCAGTGGTCGAATCAAGCCCGCCCTCAAGAAGCAGTGCACCTTCGTAAAGCTGTTTCATGGCTGTTCTGATAAGTGGATTCTTTTCATCAGCCATGATCATGCCGGCAAGATTACGGATAATAGGATGTGATGTATTGACCTCAAGAATCTTTTTACCAGCGGGCATGTTATTCTGCATCATCTTCATCATCTTTTCCATCTGGCTGTCGAGACCGTCCTTTCCACTGACAAGGGTGACAGGAGAGCTGACAAGGCGATGAGACTCAATGACATCTTCGATTCCTTCTCCAAGCGTTTCGCGGAAGAGTTTGAGAACCGGCTTCAGAAGCTTGCCTGAAAGGGGTTTATCCTTTTCATTTTCCGATTCTTTTTTCTGCTTCGAAAAGTCAATATCCGCTTTTTCAATCGATTTGAGAGGCTTTTTATCGTACTCATGGATCGATGGAATCACAAAAACATCAACCGGATCGCTGAGGAGCAGAACCTCGATACCCTGATTCTGGAAATATTCGAGATTTGGATGAGCAAGAAGCTGTGAGCGGCTTGAACCGGAATGATAGTAGATCTCTTTCTGGTCCGACCCCATTCTTTCAGCGTAGGCTTTGAGTGTCACATATTCATCAACCTCGGTTTTGGTACTTTCAAACCGTAAAAGCTCAATAAGCTTGTCGCGATTGGTAAAGTCGGTATTCAACCCGATTTTGATAATGGGACCGAATGCCTTGTAGAATGTTTTGAATTTATCGGGCTGTTCCTCGGCAAGAGTTTCAAACCAGCCAAGAATCTTGGTGGTCAGGATCTGGCGGATTTTTGCAAGTACAGGGCTTGACTGAACTACTTCGCGCGACACATTGAGCGAAAGGTCTTCGGTATCAACAACACCTGAAATAAATCGAAGGTATTCCGGCAACAGATCACGGCATTCCTGCTGGATCAGCACTTTCTTCACATAGAGCTGAGGTCCGCGGTTTTCGAGGTCGCCCTGGCGATAGAGCATTTCAGGAGGAGCTTCTTTCGGCAAAAACAGAAGCGCCTTGAACGTTACCATACCCTCAACAGAAATCGGCAGATAATCCAATGGGTCCTGATAGTCGTTTGCAATAAACTTGTAGAACTCATTGACCTCTTCATCCTTCAACTCGCTTTTTGGGCGCTGCCAGAGGGCTGTAATACTGTTGACCTGCTTTTCGCCGAGATAGATGGGGAAATCGACAAAGTTGGAATACTTTTTGACAATCTGTTCAACCCTATACTCTTCGGCAAACTCTTTGGATGCCTCTTTAAGCTTGAACGAAATTTTTGTACCCCGCTCTGCCTTGTCGATTTTTTCAATCGTATAGGTTCCCTGACCGCTGGAGCGCCAGCGATAACCATCCGAACCGGGCCGGGCACTTCTTGTTTCGACCGTGACTTCGTCAGTGACCATAAACACAGAGTAGAACCCTACACCGAACTGTCCGATAAGATTTCCATCAAGCTCTTTCTGCTGCTCTTTCAATGCCTGCATAAAGCCTAGAGTGCCTGACTTGGCAACCGTTCCGAGATTAGCTATAAGCTCTTCTTCAGTCATTCCAACACCGCTGTCTTCAATAACAACGGTCAGCTCTTTTGAGTCGATGCTTATCCTTATTGCAAGTTCGGCATCACGGTCAATAATATCCTGATCAGTCAGGGAATTAAAACGAACTTTGCTCAACGCATCTGACGCATTGGAAATCAGCTCCCTGAGATAGATTTCAGGGTGAGTATAGAGAGAGTGCACAATAAGGTCAAGCAGCTGCTTCATCTCGGCCTTATATTCAAACTCCTGAACAGGTACCGTATCGTTATTACTCTTGTTGCTCATAATGAGAATGCTTTATTTTGTAAAAGATTAAAATCAGGATCTCCGCAATTTTTTGCGTGCTGCTGCCTCACCATCGTAAACGCGCTTTACTCCATCACCCAGCGATTTCTCTATATCACGAATGTTTGAGACAAGTCTTGCCATGCCTGACAATTCGACTGAGGCCGCCTGATCGGAACCCCACATTGCGCGGTCAAGGGTTACATGACGTTCAACGAAGGTTGCTCCAAGTGCTACGGCCGCCCAGGTGGTTGAAAGCCCTACCTCATGGCCCGAATACCCTACCGGCACGTTTGGAAAGAGTGTTTTATAGGTAGTGATCATCCGGAGATTGAGCTCTTCAATCGGAGATGGGTATGTAGAATTGGTATGGGCAATGAGAAGATTGTCAGTTCCAAGCTCTTTGACGGTTGCGTCAACCTCTTCCATTGTTGACATGCCGGTAGAGATAATAAGCGGTCTTGCGGTTGCTGCAGTTTTTTTCAAAAGAGGAAGATCGGTAAGGGATGCAGATGCTCCCTTGTAGCATGGAGGATTAAACTGCTCCATAAAATCAACAGATTCCTCATCCCAGCAGGATGCAAACCATAAAATACCATGCTCTTTGCTGAAGCGATCTATTTCAAGGTATTCTTCACGTCCGAACTCTACCTTGTAACGGTAATCAATGTATTTCATGCGACCCCATGGTGTGTCACGCTCGATATCGCGCTGATCCTTCGGCACGCAAAGCTCAGGAGTGCGCTTTTGAAACTTTACTGCATCACATCCGGCATGAGCCGCGCCTTCGATAAGTTTTTTTGCAACCTCCATCGAGCCGTTATGATTGATGCCGATCTCAGCTATAACAAAAACGGGATGATTATCCCCTACTACTCTGTTTCCTATGGTGACTTCCGCCATACATTACACTGGATAAAACGAGCTGAACCATTACAATAGTGTTTGATTGTCGAGCCCGATATTGTTTATAAAACCTGTATCTTTAAATATAAATCGAAAAAAATTGATAAAACTGAGCCGCTTAAGATTTCCTTAGAGCTATCAGCCACTCGGCAAAATCCCTGAATGCTCCGTATCCCCCATCAGCATCACAGTGATAGTGGACATAAGGAAGTACAAATACTGTTGCATCACGAGGGCAGGCCGTTAATCCCTTACGGCCGATCTCTTCCAAAATTTCTACGTCATTGACATCATCACCTATATAGGCGAGTTCATGCTTTTGAAGCCCGGTTTCAGCAAGAACAGTATCAAGTATAGACAACTTATCCTTAACCCCAAGGTAGAGCCTCTTCATTGCGAGCTTTTCAGCTCTTTTTTTAATACTTGGCGACATCTCACCAGTCATGATGCATGTCTCTATACCGGCGTTTCTGAGCCTTTCAACACCCATCCCGTCACGAATGGAATAGCGCTTCATCTCCTCGCCATTGGCCGAATAATAAACCCCGTTATCGGTAAAAACCCCGTCATTATCAGAGATCACCAGTTTTATCTGTTTCCCTCTTTTGGTAAGTTCTTCAAGCGATAATGATAGCATAAAAGCAGAGGGTTTCAACTGAGCATTTCAATAAGAGCTGATACAGGGTCACACATGATTTTAACGGCCAATATATGACTTTTCCCGCATTTAACAGGAAGAGGCAATAATACGCAGCGCTTTGAAAGATTATAAAAAGCTGTTAACAAGTTATCAACACTCTGTCAACAAATCAAAAAAGCTATACAATATCATCACAAAGAGCAAAACGGAACAGTTATCCTATCGACGAAGATTACAGCTATTCTATTATTTAATAGAACTTTAGCCGAATTCTTCCGGGATAACGTTTTATATCAATTTTCTTCCCGTACAAGTTTATAGCCATTTCATCGCTATAACAAATCAACATTGCAACAACGCCCTTTGGCAATAGTGAAAAAGCGGCAATTTCAAGGATATATCAAGCTGAAAATAAACATAAAAAGGCGGTCACATGGTATTAGAATGGCCGCCTTTTTATATGTCAAATATCCATGAATCTATCACACAACTGAATGAAGCTTATGCGTAAACCTTTTTGTAGTTCTCAATCGCATGCGCCACACTCTGACGGGCAATTTCAGCGTTCTGGAAATCCTCTACAAGAACGGTCTTCTCTTCGAGAGCCTTGTACTCTTCAAAAAAGTGCTTCAGTTCGGAATTGAAGTATGGTGGCAGCTGGTCGATGTTGTGAATATTGCTCAAACTGATATCATCTTCAGCTACAGCAATAATCTTGTCGTCGCCTTCTCCATGATCGATCATGCGCATAACACCGATGACCCTTGCCCTTACCATGCACATAGGAACAATGTCGCACTGGGAAATGACAACAATATCAAGCGGATCATGATCATCACCGAGAGTTTTTGGAATAAAACCGTAATTTGCAGGGTAAAAAATAGAGGAGAAAAGCACTCGATCGAGCCTCAGCATTCCTGTTTTTTTATCGAGTTCGTACTTTGTTTTACTGCCTTTTGATATCTCAATAATGGCATTGACGATATTGGGCTGATGCTCGCCTATCTCAACATCATGCCAGGGATTAAAATTCATAATACAAGAGTGCTTATATTGTTAAAATACTGGCCTATTATAGTGATTTTTTCAGGGATTTTTTCAACACTACTGTAAAAAAAATACAGAATTCCGCCATCGCGGCCAATCGATAAAGAGAGATTCTTTTTATTAGTGTGGTTCTTTGTATCTTTGGCGGCTTGGGGAAGAAGAGGGGCATAGGTCTTATAGGGCCTTATAGTACTTACACTTTTGACTCGACGAAGAACAGGGGGAGAGATTTCTCACTTTCAATTCTAAATGACACGGAAGGGTTTGAGTTAAGAAAGACGTTGATTATTGATATATAAAAGGGTTACCGGTTTAGGGTATTTTTTTTACAACACTCTGCATGTGCATGTGCACTGGAAACAGAGAGCAGAAACAACAATGGATTTAATAAAGGAAACGGCGAAACGGAAAACGTTTGCAATCATCAGCCATCCTGATGCGGGAAAAACAACGCTGACTGAAAAATTTCTTCTTTTTGGCGGTGCAATTCAGACCGCCGGTGCAGTAAAAAGCAACAAGATCCGTAAAACGGCGACCAGCGATTTCATGGAAATCGAAAAGCAGCGAGGAATATCTGTTGCTACTTCGGTCATGGGATTCGAATATGCAGGTAAACGTGTCAATATTCTCGACACGCCAGGTCACAAGGACTTTGCGGAAGATACATACCGGACGCTGACTGCGGTTGACAGTGTCATTCTTGTAGTCGATTGCGTCAAAGGTGTTGAGGAACAGACTGAAAAGCTCATGGAGGTCTGCCGGATGCGGCATACACCGGTTATCATCTTTATCAACAAGATGGACCGTGAAGGCAGAAACCCTTTTGAATTGCTTGACGAGCTTGAAAACAAACTGCATATAAAAGTCAGACCGCTCACCTGGCCTATCAGTCAGGGGCAGACATTTAAAGGCGTGTACAATCTTTATAATAAAGAGCTAAACCTGTTTGAAGCAAATACCACCCGTATCAGCGAAAGCCTGATCAAGGTCAAAGATCCTTACGACCCTGAACTTGAAAAATGGATTCCTGAAAGTTTCTGCGAAAAACTCCGAGAGGCAGTTTCGCTTATTGAGGGTGTTTATGATCCGTTTGATGAAAATATTTATCGCGACGGAGAGCTGGCCCCGGTTTTTTTCGGCAGTGCCATCAACAATTTCGGGATCAAGGAGCTGCTTGAAACATTTCTCACTATCGCGCCAAGCCCGATTGAGCGGGAGGCAACTGAACGTATAGTTAAAGCTTCTGAAGAGGCGTTGAGCGGATTTGTCTTTAAAATACATGCCAATCTTGATCCGAACCACCGGGATCGCACAGCATTTTTCAGAATCTGCTCCGGCAGGTTCGAGCGTAACAAATTTTATTTCCACACCAGACTGCAGAAGAAAATCCGCTTTTCAAGCCCGACGCACTTTATGGCCAATGAAAAAAGCGTTATTGATGAAGCATGGCCTGGAGATGTTATAGGCCTTTACGACAACGGCTCTCTGAAAATAGGCGACTCTCTTACCGAAGGTGAACTGCTTCATTTCAGAGGAATCCCGAGTTTTTCACCGGAAATTTTTAAAGCGCTTGAAAACCGCGACCCGATGAAGGCAAAGCAGCTCGATAAGGGCGTTCGACAGCTTACCGAAGAGGGCGTTGCCCAGCTTTTTATACAGCATGGCGTCCGCAAAATCATCGGCACTGTCGGAGAACTGCAGTTTGATGTTATCAAGTTCCGTCTTGAACACGAATATGGTGCGCAGTGCGACTTCACTCCCCTTCGCTTTCACAAGGCATTCTGGATCACCAGCAACAACAAGGAAATGCTGGAAGAGTTTTTACGACGAAAATGGAATGCCATTGCGCTCGATAAGGAAGATCATCCTGTGTTTTTTGCAGAAAGTGAATGGATGCTGAAAATTGCAAAAGATGACTACCCTGAGATAGAGTTCCATACGACTTCAGAATTCAAGACGGAAGGATGAAGAAGAAGTGCTGAGTGCTGAGGGCCGAGGGCTGAGCGAAATCAAAACAGTCGGCAGTTGGCAGTCTGCAATTGGCAGTGGAAGATAGTGCTGAGTGATAAGGCCTGAGCGAAATCACAACCGTTGGCAGGGGGAAATCAGGATCGTTGGCAGTGAGCTGTGAAGACTGGGTGAATAGGGCTTGGGACTGCCTACTGC
>Ga0209083_1002084_pt1 | contig 19944 bp, 27 predicted proteins | sample AM7aDNAmetaG_FD_184132 | JGI IMG/M metagenome (GOLD analysis project Ga0209083, IMG submission 184132) | Freshwater microbial communities from Finland to study Microbial Dark Matter (Phase II) - AM7a DNA metaG (SPAdes) (version 3) | ecosystem: Environmental > Aquatic > Freshwater > Lake ...
CAGAGTTACCCGTCATTGCCCAAACTGCATTTACGTCGAAAGAAGAGATGGTAAAAGCTCAGGAAGCAGGCTGTGTCAGCTTTATTACCAAACCCATCAGAAAAAATGACATGCTCGGTTTAGTAAAGAAACTTCTCCATCGTTAAGCAGTGAAAATTTGGTTAAAAATATGTATCCCATCAGGCAACAAGCTGTATGTCATACCAGTCAAGGGTTGGATGAGTGGTTATCCCTATGGTCGCCACCAGTATGGATGATCCTGCTCCACTGCCATCAGCATCGTAATAAAGGTTACCTGTTGTTGTGTTATAAACAATTCTGTCAGTGGAATCATGTCCTGCGACCGCCCATGCACCAGACCAGAATGCAGTTTCTGTCCAGGAAGAAATTGTAGTAAACACAGCCTTACTGAATTGAAGAATATCAAGAGCATGGACAAAATCAGTGACAGTGTCATGATTTGTCCAGGCATTTGGTGTTGTATTAAAAACAAACTTGTCTATACCCATGCCGCCTTTTACTATATCATTACCCCAGCCACCGATAATCGTATCATTATGAGCTGAGCCAATAAGCGTAACGCCTGTTGCTGAACTATTCGTGATTGTCCAGCCATGAGCACCCCCAGCCAAGGCAAAACTGACATTATGCCCGTTAGTATTTATTGAGGCAGTACCATTGTTGACCGTTGAACGAGTAGCCGTAAAGTTTCCAGTAGCTGTCGCTGTCGCCGTAGCGCCAGAGAAGACGATCAGATTATCGGCAATATTACCTGCAGCCAGATCTGTTATGGTATCGGTACCTTCATTGATGAAGAAGGTATCAACACCTGAACCACCGGTTAGGGTATCGTTACCACCATTACCTGTAAGTTCATTGTTGAGGCTGTTCCCTATAATGATATCATTTCCCGCACCACCTGTTGCATTTTCTATGATGGCACCAAAAGCAATCGAAACATTATTGATACCACTGCCAACATTAGAAAAACTGCCAGCATTGAGATCAATGGTTTGATGTTGCGTAAATCCGGAACAATTAAGAGTATCAATACCGCCAGCATCCCAAATGCATAATAACGGAATAACTCCAGTGGTAAATGAATAAATAGGGGACCCTGTGTTATCGGAAAATCCATAAGTAGTATTACCAGTACGGGTAGTCGTATTGATGCCATACAGCAACTGCATTTCATAGATATCGGCTATCATCGGTGTATAGGCGGTAGCAAACGATCCTGGGCTTTGACCTGTCTCAAAACCATCAAAATAACTCATAACAGTGTACATTTCAGTATCTTGAATGAACTGAGCAAAATTGTTGTAAGTAAAAGGGTCAGATCCGTTGTAATCGCCGGGATGGCTTAACCCCAATGCATGCCCAATTTCATGCATAATTGCAAAAAAACTTAACGAACCTATAGGAAGAGATGTTGTACTTACAGAATCTGTATTAAGCCAGACATCACCATCATCAGCAGTGGGTGATGTATTCGCAGCACCGTAACCGAACGGATTACTATTGCTGTAATTTTGTTCACCTGGAACGTATGCGTATGCTATAGCTCCGTCGCTATTGGAATAATAATTACCAAATAGTATCGTAGCATTATTCGTATAGCCACCTTGATTAACTTCTTGAAAAGTGATATTACAGACAGCACTCCAGACTCCCAGAATTGTCCTGATTGCTGCAATTTCAATTGTGCTCAATTGAGAAAAAGTACTCAGATTATCCAGTGCATCGTATGCTGGCCCACTCTCTCTGAATCCGTAGGTTACTGTTGCGGGGGTTCCTATAGTGCTCCATGTCGGACAATTGCAACTAAAAAATGATGCGGCAGCCATTGAGAGATCAAACGATGCATGATTTCCTGATGTAAAACTAAGTCCGTACTGCCCGGTAAGGTTACTCCCGGGATCTCCCCTGACATCCAGGTAATAATAGCCGGTAGTACTGCATGTGTAAGTGATTAACGAGTTGAAACCTGGTCCTCCATCATCATTTATAACAAGCGACAAACCGCATGAATTTCTGAGCTGCAGGTATGTGTCATGGAGATAATCAGTTCCTGTGCCCATTGCAGCAAATGTGTAAGTCTGCCCGGCGACTAAATGTACCCTGTAATAGTCAACATCAGTTGAGGAAGATATTTTACCCTGACAACTATTTCCAACAGTGAGTGTATATCCGGTTAAAATACAGGCTGCTGCATCAAAAGACTCAATAAAACTTGGAGATGTAGAGATAGTAAATGGCATGGTTACCTCATAAATATTTTTATTTTTTATGTATATAAATACTTTTTCAACTCTGACATTTTCAAGTCATTTCAACGTCGTGAAATATTCATTTTTCTCTTATTATCTGACGGCAAAAAGTAAAAAAGTTAACCGCAATCGTTGAAAGAGATCAGACGATACAATAATGGAGGAAAAATCATTTATTTTTATGCAATAATATAGTTTGTATCGGACAATAGAAGCAACTTATATATTCCTTTTTTCCCTATTTTTCCTTACAAAACCTTATAAGGAGCAATATCGATTCTATGCAAACGATGTTCTATTAAAGAGAGGTGCACTTATATCAGCAGCCCCAGCTCGCTGCCGGACATCAGATCATATCCATCCCGACACTCATCAAAAAGCTGCCACCACCCCTTCGCCGTATTATTGGCGACCTGTCAAACACCGAGAAGCTCCTTGTCGGTTTAGATTTAAAATCTCTCTAAGCACAGTTTTTTTCGATCCTGTGTGCATCGGGGACGTTGTTGAATAGCGATAGTGGCAAAAAAGCAACACACCAACAAACCTGAGCACCTTTCACAGCTACGCACAAAAGCCGAAGAACGCCTACAGCAACAAAAAATCAGCACTCTTTCTTCTGACCTCATTAATCAGGATTCATCCGAAGAGATGATTCGCTTAATTCACGAGCTGGAGGTTCTCCATGTCGTACTCGAAATACAGCAGGAGGAACTGGCTGTTACAAGGATTGATCTGGAAGAAAGTCTCAGCAAGCAAAAACAAACTGAAGACGCACTACGCAAAAGTAAGCAGGAACCTTAACCTATGTTTCACCTGTTGTTGAGAAACTTTTCGGCTATCTGCCTTATGAGGTCATTGGCCACCCCTTTACCGACTACATACTGGAAGAAGATGTGTCACTGGGTTTGGTTTCTTGATCGTAGTCGCCTGATTAGCCGAACAGCAGACGGCAAGCCATTGCGTATGCTTGGTACACATATCGACATCACCCAGCGCAAGCAGGCCGAACAGGCATTACAATCTACCGAAAGAAAATTCCGTTCCATTACCGAGCAAATGACTGCGATGGTATTTCTGACTGACTCAAACGGAACATTAACCTATATCTCTCCAGCTGCTGAACACCTTTTCGGCTATCTACCCCAAGATATGGTTGGCCGTTTATTTACCGAATTCCTGGCCGAAGCGGATATTGCACAAGCCCTTGCACTCTTCCAGGAAACCGTCATACAGCAGTTGAATACCAGAACAGAGGAGTTCACGTTTCGTAAAACGAACGATACGTTATTTATCGGTTAAATACACTTCAAATACTATCAGGATAATGAAACTTCCGGAGGGATCGGCATAATCCATGATATTACTGAACGTAAAAAACAGGAAATTCTACAAAAACAATATGAGCAGGATCTGAAGGAAAAACAGCAATTTCTCGCTTCGATTTACGAAGAAGTCAATCTCTGTATTTTCGTCTTAGATGTTTTGCCTGGCGGAGGCTTCCGCTTCAAAGGCATTAACCCCCTCCATGAAAAACTGACCGGCCTCAGCAATAAGGAGATAGCAGAGAAAACCCCCGAAGAGTTTTTCGACCCCGAAGTAGCTGATGCAGTCATCCATAACTATGACCGCTCTGTTCAGAAAGATCAAGCAATACAGTATGAAGAGTCCATACCATTCCTGGGACAGCAAAGCTGGTGGAAAACGACCCTTAACCCAGTTCGCAATGAGGAAGGTCATATCTGCAGAATAATCGGCACCAGTAAAAACATCACCCAGCAGAAAAAAAATGCTGGCAGAACTCATTGCCGCCAAAGAGCACGCAGAAGAGAGCGACCGCCTGAAATCAGCATTTCTGGCCAACATCAGCCACGAAATACGCACCCCCATGAACGGCATTCTCGGCTTTTCAGCACTCCTCAAAGAGGCTTATTTATCGGGAGAAGAACAGGCGGAATATGTCGACCTTATTGAACAAAGCGGCCTGCGCATGCTCAATCTCATTAACGACCTCATCGATATCTCACGCATAGAAGCCGGAGAAACAAAGCTTCAGATCACACCAACGCCAGTCAACAAAGTACTGCGCGATCTTCAGGCCTTTTTCATCCCTGCAATCAGCAAAAAAAAGCTACAGTTACACTGCGCCCCTGGACTTCCAGACACCGAAAGCATCATTGAGACCGACAGCGGAAAGCTTGCCCAGATCCTGACCAACCTTATCCAGAACGCCCTGAAATTTACCAGAACCGGTACCATCGACTTCGGTTATACCAAGCAAGGCTTCACACTCGAATTTTATGTCACCGATTCCGGTATAGGCATTCCCGACTCAATGCAACAGACAATATTCGACCGCTTCCGACAGGTTGACAACACCCTCACCCGAAACCACGAAGGATCAGGACTTGGGCTAAGCATATCCAAAGCCTACGTCACAATGCTCGGCGGCACCATCCATGTCAAATCCAGAGAATGCACAGGAAGCACCTTCTCCTTCACCCTCCCCTAAACCCCACAAAACCCCTCAGCACTTTGCGTCAAACCACCTGGCCAGTAAGCTCCTACAACTCATTCACAGTTGTTTAAACGAAACCGTCAACAGATTGTTTTCTGGCTTCTGAACTTTGAAAACTGGGTATTGATTTCTTAATACTATAGGTGAAATTTTTGAGTAATAGAGCAACGATAATGCAATGCAATATTTTGTTATATTTGTAATTTATGTAAATGAAAATTGCACACGCACCTGCCGGGTATATAGTCTCAAAGTTACTGTATAGCAGATTTATAAAATCCAAAGTATCTTATAACCTGTTTATATTTTGGGGAATAGTTGGAGCAACAGCCCCTGATTTTGATTTACTTTATTACTATACTTTTGGTCATCCAAAACATACTCATCATGAATACTTTACACACTTTCCAATATTCTGGCTATCTTTGCTCCTAATTTCTGTTGTGTGGTTAAAATTAGCAAATAACAATAGTCAAAATGCTCCATTAGCTTTTATTTTTACAATCAATGGATTTATCCACATGATTTTGGATAGCATAAATGGTGAGTTCTTGTTGTTCTGGTTAGCACCATTTTCGTTTTATACATTATATATTGATCCATATTTACCCTGGAATGATGGCACTCTTGAGTTATTTACAATTTTATGGGCATTGTACTTATGGAAAAAGAATGAGATAAATCAGCTGCTGTCAAAATAAGAAACCCCGACACGAAACCGGGGCTTCAGCATATTCATGGATATCATTTTGTTATCATAACAAGCGAATGAGGTAACGCATCACATCTTCCCTTATGAATCAGTAAAAGGTATTACCCATTATTATTTTTTATCTCTTCATCGACTGAGTTATCACCAAAAGAGCCGGCTTTTATAAAGTCTGCTTTTGCCCCTTCTGTGTCTCCAAGAGCAGATTTAGCAAACCCCCTGTTTTTATACCCTTGGGCATCTACCGGAGTAGGATCTACTTCAATTGATTTTCTAAAGTCTGCATTTGCAGCTTCAGTTTGCCCTAACGCACGCTCTGCAACTCCTCTATGGTAGTAAGCATTTGAAAGGTCATCTGAACCGGGTTTCGGAGTCCCTTCTATTGCCTTGGTAAAACTTGCTATGGCTTCCTTGTTCTTTCCGGCTTTAAGCTGAGCTTCTCCGGCGGTCAAAGAAGGAATGTTATGTGCATAAACGACATTACTTGCAAGCATGATATTCATTGCTGCAATAGAAAGAAAACGGAATGAGTTTTTCATAAGGTACCTTGCTTTTTATGTTGTTATAATCGTAAAGGGGGCATTTGACAGTTGTTTGCATATCAGACATTATCAATAGCCACTGAGTATATTGTAATCAACACTCCCTTAAAAAATCGTTAAAGCACCCTTAAATTTTCATAAAAAATATAATTGGCTCAAATACCAAGGCAAAATGAGAAAATACTCGGCTTGCTACCGATATGGTTCATTCATTCGCTCCAAGTGGGCTGCAGCGGATTGGACGTAGCGTCGTGAGCTTGAAGGTGGCTGCAAGGGGTTATTATCATAGATGATAAGTCCAGAGAGTTTCCTGTCCGGTGCGACCGTGATACCGCCAATATGCTGATTCAGGGCGACAACCTCGATGCGCTGAAAGCTTTGCGTCCCTACTATGCAGGAAAAGTGAAGTGCATCTTTATTGACCCACACTATAACACCCGCAGCGCGTTTGAGCATTACGACGACAATCTTGAGCGTAAAAAGTGGCTTGCCATGATGTATCCTCGCCTTGAAATGTTGCGCGAATTATTGACGGAAGACTGGAGCATTTGGGTAACAATTGACGACAACGAGGCTCACTATCTGAAAGTGATTATGGATGAGGTTTTCGGAAGGAATAATTTTGTCGGAAGTGAGAGCAGGGTTAGTTCCTTCAACAATTTGGTTTCATTCAGAAGTTGGAACGACTGGAAGCGCACAGGCTGAAACTACCAAATTATTTCCTGGAGAAACGCTTTTCTCAACACCCAAGCCCGAACGCTTGATTGAGCGCATTCTGCAAATCGCCACAAATGAAAACGACCTTGTTCTCGATTCATTCCTTGGTTCCGGTACGACCTCCGCAGTGGCCCACAAAATTGGAAGGCGCTATATCGGCATTGAAATGGGCGACCATGCCATGACGCATTGTGCCCCACGCTTGCGCAAAGTGATCGAAGGTGAACAGGGAGGCATTTCCGAAACCGTGGGATGGAAAGGCGGCGGCAGATTTCGATTCTATCGTTTGGGCGTTCCCGTGTTTGATGAAAACGGGCATGTTACCAAAGGTGTTCGGTTTGTGCCCTTGGCGGCTCATCTTTGGTTCCTGTAAACGGGCATCCCCTATTCAGGTCAGCAGATTCCCCTTTCTTGGGAAGTCATGAGGGAGTAGGGTTTTACCTGCTTTTTAACGGCATATTGGGCGACAAGAAACCGAACAGCAGCAATGTTATGACCTCAAAAGAGTTGTCCGGTTTGCCCTCCCATGACGGGGCAAAAATTATTTTCGGGGAAGGTTGCCGCTTGGTCTTATTCGGGACGCTATCAATTCAAGAACCATTTTTTCGGCAGCATTGGTGAACTGAACGGCGAAGGAGAAAAATTTGATTGTGCGCAAGTAATCGACAATCACCCAAAATTGAAATCCTGGATTCGCAACCTCTCTGGCCGTCCGAAAACATCCTTCTGGTTACCAACTTCGACCGACCGCTTCTATCCTGATTTTGTCGCCCTGCTCAACGATGATCGAATTTTGGTTGTGGAATACAAAGGCGGAGATCGTGTTACAACCGACGACACCAAAGAAAAACGCAACATCGGCGAACTGTGGGGCAGCAAAAAGTAAGGGCAAAGGGCTATTTCTTATTGCTGAAAAGAAGAACGCGCAAGGGGAAAGCATTACTGAACAGCTGAATCACATTGTAGAGAACAACGCGAAAGCATGAATGAGATACCACATGCCACAAAGTGAAATGCCAATTGGGGATTTTTTGGTGTACTATGCGCTTGATATGGCTTTTTTGTGACCAACTGCTTTATCGCTTAGTCCGACAGGCTGCTAGCCCGACTTGTTGAAGGATGCCAGAGTAGCAATAATCAGGTATCTGCGTATGTACCTCCCAGTCACGACCCGTGGTCGCAAGCTGTTTCGTGATTTCATCTTTCGTTTCCCATAATAATCTTGTTGATAAGATGTAGTTTACAGGCTACATTGAGGCTATGATGGAAATTCGTAAAACCAACCATTTCGCCAAGTGGATCGACAGCTTGCAAGATATCCGAGCACGTGCACGCATTCAGGCAAGAATTGAGAGAATAGCTATAGGTAATCCTGGGGATGTTAAGTCTGTTGGTGAAGGAATTTCAGAAATGCGTATTGATTATGGCCCCGGTTATCGGGTTTATTTCATCCAGCATGAACGATCAGTGATAATTTTGCTGGCTGGTGGTGATAAAAGCACTCAAGCCAGAGATATAAAAACTGCACTTCACCTGGCACAAAATTTATAGGCGTTCACTATGGCAAAAACTGTTACAACAAAATATGAGGTATCCGAGCACCTTCGTACTCCTGAAGAAATGGCCGCTTATCTGGAGATGTGCATTGAAGAAGCAAATGGAGATATCTCGTTTATTACCAAGGCATTGGGGGACATCGCAAAGGCAAAAGGAATGACACAGGTGGCAAGGGACGCGGGTTTGTCTCGTGAAAATCTGTACAAGGCTCTCTCCGGGGAGAGAAGTCCAGGGTTCGATACCATTCTTAAAGTAATAAATGCCCTGGGTTTGAAATTGCACGCAGAAGCAGCACATACCACGAAAATAATAGCCTGACAATCGCAACCCAGCCGCACATCCATGATCGCTGCTTGCGTTGCCAATGCTGGATGTGGCTCGACCACTGACGAGGCCCATTTTTCACAGCTTTGCGATACACGCTTGTAAATCGTTATCCGTACTTTCGGGTGTGATGCTGTTTGGCTTTTTTGCTATGGGTGGATGGAGTCAAATAGAGTAAGGGAACAGGAATCCAGATGCAACGCTCATAATATAACGAACCAACGCCACTCTTTTTTGCCTCAGCACTCAGCCTGCGGTAAATGACCCTTCCTTGCAATAATTAGCAGTTCAGCAGCAGTCCTATGTGCATGGGATGATTCCTGGTGCTGGCGCCTCTTTCATCACTATTCCCTTCAATAACAACCTTCCTCCATTGACTTATTGGTGAGCAGGATGACCTTAGTCTTTAAAATCCTCAATGACAGAATCTTCTGCCTCAAACCATTTATGGCGATCTGAACTGTCCGGATTTGCGAGCTGGTAGCAAAATTACGCACTTGCCCCAGCTTCGAGGAGTCATAAAGGAAATATTCAAAAGGCACGCCAGCATAGAGCCCCCTTGAAGTGCTCTTCAGTAATTTGAAGGGTTTTGTAAACCCCCTCCTTGATTGCCACTGACGGGACGACAATGACGAATTTGGTAAAACCGTACCGCTTGTTGAGTTCAAAAATGGTCAAAAGGTCGTACTTGACCAACGAATGAATGAAAACTTTATTACTCTCAATAGCCTTGTGGTTGATCCGGTTCCAGAGCTCCTTGAACTCTCTCTTGTTGAAGTTATCGTTCAACGGATTGGCCTTTGGTTTGCGGTCGTCTCCCACCTGTGGTAATTGGGACTCACTGAAAACACTGTCGATCAACTTGTAAATCTGCTCAGCCTGTGCTGCAAGCTCTGGTGGTAACGGTGCCAGTCTCCCTTCTGCCTTCGCTGTGTGATAGGCCTCATCAGCTTTTCTCGGGCGGGCAGAGAGGGAATTGCTGCTCTCCTTCTGCAAGTTGGTCACAAACTCTTTATAGCTTTCACTTGCCACAACCGTTAATACATTAATATCATGCACGGTTGCCGGATGATCCATTCTGTCGCCACTCTGATTAACGGAGAGCCGTAAACCACGACCCACCTCCTGCCGCCGGGAAATGGTGTTATCACTGTGCTTCAGCATGCAGATAACAAAGACATTCGGATTGTTCAAACAGCTCTTTCCGGCTCTTGCTTTCCAGATTATTCAGTGGAGGTAATGCTGATTTCTGAAAATTATTTTTAAAACATTCTTTCAGTGCATTCCTGTCGGTTGCAATCAGCGTTTCCATGCTGGTGGTCATAAAAAGCACTTGTTCATTGGAACTCTTCTCAGGTTTTTCCCAACCGTCACGTTTTTCAAGATGCTCCCATGTTTTTTCGATATCGGCAACAGGATCTTCGCTGTCAATCCATAGAGCCACAAAAGGATGCATCTTGCTTTGATGAGCAATCCTGAAATCACTGAACACAGAATTTCTGCTACCACAGGCGACCAGTCGGGGCATATTCCCTTTAAATCCATTTTTTTCAAGCAGCTTACGAAAGCCTTCCCTGCAACGGCTGTGTAGCTCTTTCGACTCTCCGCCGCCTTCCAGATAAATGACCGCTTTTACCACCGGGTTCCTCCTATCTCTCCGCGTGTCCAGAGCTGACCTAAACGATACTGATCAAGCCAGACGGCAAGATCGTCCTTGCTGAGGCGCACCATGCTTGTTTTCCCTTCTTGTTTTTCACAAACCACCACACTTTCAGGAGTTTCGGTCATGGCATCAACCAAGATATCCGAATGTGTTGTAACAATAATTTGGGTTCTTTGCGAAGCATCAATCAGCAAATCCGCAAGTTTTGGGAGAACATCAGGATGCAGTCCCAGTTCAGGTTCTTCAATGCAGAGAAGCGGCGGTGGATCAGGATCGCACAATATTGCCAACAGGCATAAGTAACGGAGTGTACCGTCCGACAGCCTTGTCGCAGGAATGGTAAACTCGCCTTCAGTAAGAAAACCTGCACAGTTCCACCTTCAACGTTAACATTGAAGTCATCCACTCCGTTATAAAGCTCCTTTAATCCGTTCAGAATAGCAGCTTTTGCTGTTTGGTTTATGAGTTTTTAAGCGGTTCAAAAAAAGCCCTAAATTGGAAAAATCCTCTTCAAGGCGATCATTGCGCAAGTCTGCTCTTTGGGGATTGAGGAATACTGTATTCCTTCCAAAAGTCCATTCGCGATAAAAGCGGAACTGTTCATACAGATCAGCCAAGTAAGTTATTTCAGGGTATTGATCCGGATCCCTTCGCTGGGCAAGAATGGATAATTCTTCACTTACACTGTCCCGTCCCAGTTTCCTTTTCCCTTCAATTGCCGAGTTGATGACCGGCTTTCCTTTATAACAGCGGTAATAAAAATATTGCTCAAAGGGCTGGTCAGGATAGGGATCTTTATTTTCTATTGTTTCGTCAACGAATATCACTCTCTGTTGCTCTCCCTTGAATGAAAAGAAGTGGCGCAGAGGTTGTTTATGATTTGAAGGTGTAGAGTAAGGGTTATCAAGGACAAGTTCTATTGTGGCAGGATTACTTGCGTCACCTTTCCATATCCACTCACTGATTGTTCCGCCACGACTGATAGTCCGTTGAAAATCATCGTTAGAGGAAGTTCGTGGTGTGGTTCTCACAAGAGCAAGTGCCTCAATCAGATTGGATTTACCGGAGCCATTCGCACCTATCAATACATTGAGATTTTTTAACTCCAGAGCAGGGCTGCCGGAAGCAAAGGAGAGTAGATTGTCAAGTTTGATGCTGTGAATCATGGCGGAATTCGTGAATATGCTTTTCAGGAGATAACGTTAATTATTCGTTGAATTTATCTGTTTTTCGAAATATACGCATAATACAGTGCTGAAGAATAATCAGATTATGAGTCCAGCCGATTTGTGCAACCAGTAGTTGCACTCGCTCATCACCGCAATAGAGTAAATAAAATTCCCGCATGTAGAACACATTGCGTCGTGAAAACCCTTTGATTCCCGGAAACTCAGCATGGAGATCGGATGCCAACTGTTCGGCTATAGCTGAACCATGTTCAGCATTCGCCTGCCGTTCTACAATCATCCGTCCAATATCCCAATAGAGCACAACCAGCTCTTTGTTCACCGCTTTGAAAGCTTCATACTGGGCAGCGAGAACTCGCGCTTTCACCGAAGCCAGCAGCGCAGCATAATCTGCCGAAAGCATTGGCTTGTCACTGAAGGTATTCATCATTTCATGATCCATCATTGCCTCCTCAGATTGATTTCACTTCAGTTCCTGGAGACAACTAATATAGAACGACGAAGAGGTATCTGGAATGGCAGCCACTTTTTTAACCAACTTCCCTTCTCCTCTTCAGATTGTATATTTTCTATGCCTCGTGTGAACGGGTACGGTAAGTGTCAACCCTTGCCGCACTTGCTCCAGAGATCGAAGTCTATTCCATCGACGAAGCATTTCTCGATATGTCGAGCTTCAGCCGCTTCGACCTGCCAGACTATGCCAGGCAAAGGCGCAAGACGGTCCGCCTGCATACCGGCATTCCCGTTTGCGTCGGCATGGCGCCAACCAAAACGCTTGCCAAAATTGCCAACCGGCTGGCCAAAAAGAACCCGCACTATCAAGGCGTCTGCGTGCTCCGCAGCACCGACGAAATACAGGCTGCGCTGAAACACACCAAGGTTGAGGATATCTGGGGCATCGGGCAGCAGTGGAGCAAAGTGCTGCAGGGCAAATCCTGCCTGCCGATGGAGCTGGTTCGGCCTGCGAAGCAAAGTATCTGCACTTCACGATCATTTGGTCGCAGCGTTACTAAACAAGAGGAACTGCAGCAGGCAGTGGCGACATTTGCAGGCAAGTGAGCGGTGCGGCTGGCGGCGGAGAACTCGGAGAGCTGGAAGCCGCATCAGGAACGGTTATCGCCTCGGTATAGCACACGGTGGAGCGATATTATTCAAGTGAAAGTATGAAGAAAGAAAGTAGAAAGGCATGATTATATATATACAATCATGCCTTTCTTTAGACGCATAGCTATGGTACTTTTTTTGAGGAGAGAGGTTAATCTCTGTTTAGAAACTTGCTCTTACAGCTAAAGCAAAAGTGTTCTGATTGGTAACGCCGGTTATTGCGTTGGCAGTCCTCTCTTTGGTAAAATAGGTGTAGATCCCTGTAAGTGACACGGCTGGGGACAACCACGCGGAAAGTGCTGGAGCAATGGTGGGCTGATGCACATCATAGGAACTTGATTTTATGACATTTGCATTTGCGATGTCTGAGTAAGCAACTTTTGCAAAAAGCCAGGAGTACATAAAGTATCCTGCTTCTATCTTGAAGTTATTGAGTTGCAGATCACGATCATGGCTTGCAGCTACACCGATCTGAAAGTCTTTGTAGACTCCCTGGATATCTGCACCGTAAACCAAAGACTCTCCTGTATAATTTCCTACAAAACCAATTGTTGGAATTATTTGAGTTTTCGGATCTGCTACACCGGAAATATAATTCTTAGCGTAAGAGAGTCCGGCCCCTATGGTTACCTGGTTGTCAAGACCGGTATATGGATTACCAAGGTCTCCATTGGCACCAGTGAGCAGACCTGCACCAAACAGTTTAAATTTTCCACGGAGATAGAGAAGATCATCAATGGTATTTGATGTTGCCACAATAGGTGTTGTGGTTTTCGCTGCCATGCTGGTACCTGCAGTAAGGGAGTACCCTGCTGTGTCGCCTCGTGTGAAGTTCACTTCTGCATACGTTACAGGAGCAGGAAGCACACCCGATACGTTTACAACTCCACCGACGCCTACCCCATTCCAGGTAACATTGCTGAAGCTGTTGCCGAGCGCCAGATTGAGACCTGGAGAAAATTGCCAGACCGCCCTGACATTAGAAGAGACCGGAGTATCAACTGTAGAGGTGGAAGTTACGTCCTTATCGGTTTCCACAGCGGCACCACCGAATCCATTGATTTCACCGAAAAATGTGAGATGTTCACCTACTGAACCGCCAAAAAAAAGCGATGCGACATTAGGAGCGTTGTATGTAAGCTCTTTTTTTGCCGAGAGTGCACCGGTAGAGGTGTGGGTCGGTGATTTGTAGCTAATAAGGTTGCCGCTGAAAGCAAGGCTTAATGGATCAAACGAGGGGTATGAACTTTCTACAGGAGCTCCGAGAGTTTTTTTCCATTCCTCATTTCCGATCTTGACCTGTTGTTGCCTTGTAAACGCCTCTTCAACACCGGAAGGCATGCGATAACCGTTGTTCTTGAAAGCTTCACCAACAGCATTCCGCTGTGGCATACCAGAGTGACACATCAGACAGGATGTCTGGTACTTTCTTCCCCATGAAGGTATGGCCTGGCTCTCAGAACTCCAGGACAAAATTGGTACCATACAAAGTGTTGCGATAGATGCGAATGTTATTTTCCTCATAAGAGATTTTCTCCGTGGTTTGATTGTTATGGTTGTTTTTTTGTGCAAAAAAAAAGAGCAGCACGATACATGAGTCGCTCTGAAAAAATCAGATAATCTGATCTTATCAATTAGGGGCTACAGGGAATCAATCTGGGTAAATTGTGAAATATCATGGAGTATGTTTCACAATTGGAATGGCAAGTATTCCATAGCTAACGTTACGAGCGCCAATCTATATAAAAATTAATAAATCTCTAAATTATCTTAAAAATTTATTAAAATTTATTAGGAACCTTCATGTAGATTTCTAAATTGATAACCTATTTTCCAGATCATCACATCAATCATTCATACCCGGGATACAGCTTATGTCACGATTCTTTTCAGCAATATTTTGTGCTTTTTTTGTGTTTTCGTTGAGTTGCAGCGATGCTATAGCTGCCTATGATCTTCAGGCAGGTAAAACGATTTATGAAACAGCCTGTATAGTATGCCACAAAACCGGCATGGGGGGAACACCAAGACTCGGCGACAAAACGGTATGGGCTCCCCGTATTGCGCAGGGTATGGATGTGTTAATCAGTAAATCAATCAAGGGATTTCAGGGTAAAACAGGGCTGATGCCAGCAAAGGGAGGCAATCTTGAGTTTACCGATGCCCAGATTGGCAACTCAGTAGCCTATATCGTTGAGCATAGCAAGTAAAGTCCATAAAATTTGCATGCACTCCTGAACAGGTATCTGGTATCTATTACATCCCCACCATGTCTTGAGCAAATTCATACTCCTTGTCAAACGGTAATTGGAGTTGCTCAAGAGATGGGAGTGCGTTTGCCCAACCTCACGTAACAGTAGGCCAGAAGTTGGGGTCGCTTCAGGAAAGTCGGGTAACAGCAGCACATTACTGCACCGCCGTCCCCTAAGAAACCGCCAAGCGATTTTCACCGCACACGGCTCAAGCCTCTGCAAAGGCGCCTTGCGGCACCCGACAACACCACTGTGTTGATTTGGTTCTCTGTTTGTTTCGACGGGCCTCAAAGTATTGCGTCCACGCAGACCCTCTCCGCCTGCTACTGGCAGATTCAGCATTCCCTCACGGGTTCGCTTACAGTTTCCTGCAGGTACGTTGCCCGACAGCTTTACACCGGTTGATTACTCATCCCGCGTGTGTCGGTGGGGCCAACTGACGGCACAGTTGGTTCTGCAAAGAAGAATTCAATTACACGACTTCACGTCGCACCGGATTTTAAAGTACGTTAAGGATTATTGGATGCAATAAGCGGAAAAATAAACCTCGGGGTTCTGCTCCCATGCAATGTTGTGATTTATACCAGGGATGACGGGAAAACAGCACTCATGTTCATGGACCCGATAGCAAGATTTTCCACCATAGGAAACCCTGATCTGGAGGCGTTTGGCATACAAGTCACGCAAAAGCTTGAGCGTGTGCTTGATGCTCTTTAGCGCTCTATGCAGTCGTGCTGGCTGTATTGCGGATTATTGACATTCGTTGAAACTGGATAGAGATCAAGTACGCCATCTTTGGCAGGTTGCAGCAACGCACTGGTTCCCGGAATGCCGACCTGCAGCCACTCACTCCAGTGTTCGGGTTCGAGAATGACCGGCATACGGCTGTGCACTTCTTTCATTTCACGGTTTGCTTCAGTGGTGATGATGGTGCACGACACAAGAGGTGCGGCACTTGCATCTGCTTTCCAGATATCCCACAACCCAGCGAATGCCATGGGCTTGCCATCAGAGCGGTGAATGTAATATGGCTGCTTTTTACTCTGGCCGGTTTGCTTCCATTCATAGAAGCCACTGGCAGGGATGACGCAATGCGTCCTGTTCAGTGTATGGCGAAAGTATGGCTTTACGGCAAGCGTAAGAGTATAATGGCTTTGGTCTCCAAGCAGGGCTACAATATCGGTATCAGGCGCAATGTTGTAGTTTGCTGAAAAGTCTATCTCCTGCTTCTCGACGAAAGGCAGCTCGTACTGGTGGAGCTGCTCAATGAAATACTTGAGTTCAAAGAAAACGAATCGACCACACATTGAAAAATCTGTTTTATAGCTTAAGTGAAAATTTGTATTTCTTTCAACAGCTCTCTCAATTTCAATTGACATATTAATTTCTTATGGTTTTAAAATCCGTTTCATGAAGTGACAAGTGGTATGTAACGAATAAAAAATCAGATAAAGGAGACCATAATGCCACCTTCAATGCCTGATCCAAACCTTATCGCTCGTTCAAAGGAGTTTTCATTCATTCTCCATTGGCATCTCTGGCATGGACTATACAACGACGAACTATCCAAACGAAACAAAATGGGCTTCGGATATCGTTGTGGAGTGTTTTACCCCAATGGCTCACGGTATGGTTACCACCACGACGACTGGCCTCCATTTTTCGATGTTGTAGCGAGCATGGGTTTGTCAATGTTGCCAGCTTTTTTATAGACCTTTCCATCACGAAATATACCGGCAAGAATTGTTTCCGCTGCTTGCAGTATTGCAATAGAATCCTGCGTCGGAAGCTGCAGTGCTGCCGTGCGGGTTCCCCAGTAGCGGTCGCCTGATTCATCGAACGGGCTGTAGCAATAAAGACCGTCGGCAATGAGGCAAGCGAATCCTCTTTGCGCAGCTTTACAGCGCATTTGCCGGCGAATGTTGCCACTGCCTGCTGCAGCTCGGCCAGCGTGCTCACGTTGCGGCCAAAAGAGCGCGATGTGCAGATGCTTGCGCACCCATGCAGGCGGACCTTGCGGCGCATTTGCCTGGCATAGTCTGGCAGGTCGAAGCGGCTGAAGCTCGACATATCGAGAAAGGCTTCATCGATGGAATAGACTTCGATCTCTGGGGCAAGAGCGGCCAGCGTTGCCATTACCCGCGAGGACATATCGCCGTAGAGCGCATAGTTCGAGGAGAAGACTGCGACATCATGCTGTTTTAGCAGCAGGCGGCATTTGAATTCCGGTGTGACCATCTGGATGCCAAGCGCCTTGGCCTCTTCAGAGCGGGCGAAGATGGCTGATGGTCTCCGGATGCTGATAGGATTTCAACTTTTTCTATTCATAATGAGTCCAGAGACGGATGATTTTGACTATACGCTCTTCCTCATAGATCTGATACACGATACGATGCTGTATATTCAATCTTCTTGAATAGGCTCCGAAAAGATCACCGACAAGTTTCTCGTAAGGCGGCGGATTCTGGAATGGATTTTTTTGCAGAATCTCAAGCAGTTCCAATGCGTTAGGCTTCAATCCCGCAGATGCAAGTTTTTTGGCATCCTTTTGAGCCTGCTTGGTATAGACAAGCTCCCAAGTCACCAGTCAAGCTTTTTCGAACACTCAGAGATCTCCGCCTTAAGGCCCTCTTGAATTGATTCTCGCATGCCCGTAAGGGACACAAGATGCAATGTTTCTGAAATTGCATTCCAGTCACTTTCAGACAACAGGACAGCATTACCTCTTTTACCTTTTATGACGACAGGTTTATGCGAACTGACTGTTTGATCAATAAGCTTGTAAAGCTTTGCCCGAGCACCCGTTACACTGATAGTTGTTGTTATCATAGAGTTTCCTTTTTATGTACGAAACGTACGTTTTTTCGTACGCATTGCCAAATATTTGGAGCTTTGCAACGACCGCGAGCATGCATAAACCGCTTAATTCACCAGTGCAAAGGGGATGTACTCAGCTGCAAATCTTCCACAGATATTCCTGAATGTGTTGGAAAATGGTAACAGTCGAGATGTTGCAATTTTGCATTGCTTGGCGTTTATGACCTTTCAGACGTTTGAACTTTCGTGTTGCCCACAGCATGAGCTTGCGATCTATGTGTCGCAAAGTTGGATAGAGTGAGTATTCCGGCGAATGTGTACCACTGATTCCGGACGAAAGTGTACCACCTATTCCGCGACAAAATGTACCACTGATTCCGCGGCAAAGTGTACCACCTTTTCAGGACATCATGACCGCCTGCTTTCCATAACGATCTTCAAGGATTTGCAGTAGTGCAATACGTGTTGTTGCATCGAGTGGTTGCAGACCGAAATCATCAAGGATAATCAGATGGGTTCGTTCAATTTGGTTAAGCACACGGACAAAGGTTCCGTCAAGTTTTGTCTGTGCGATCCGTTCAAGAAACCGGTTCATACCAAAGTACAGCGTGCGATATCCAAGTGAACAGGCCTGCCGTCCCAAAGCACAGGCAAGATAGCTCTTGCCGCATCCCGTTGCTCCGGTAATAAGAATATTTTCACCCCGCCCGATAAAGTTGCAGTCAGCAAGGCTGAGCAGTTGATCCCGGGTCAGGTTCCGGGCGGCGTTGCAGTGAACCTGTTCCAGTATGGCTGGATAGCGGATCTTGCTTTGCAGGAGGTACCGCTTGGTGCTCTGTTCTTTTCGGAATCGCTGTTCGGCATCAACCAACTGGCCGAGCAGCGTGTCCGCTGCTGGCTGTTCGTGGACGGGAAGCATGGTTGCTGCTTCAAGTCGGCTTGTTCCATACTTCTTCTGGAGCCGAAGTATGCCAAGGCAGGCGTCAAAGCTTTGCTGTACAAAGGCCTTTGAACTTTAGAATCCTAAGGACTGCTTCTTCAGTACAAGGCCCAATAGCGGCGGCTTTGCTGGTAAAGTCATCCTCACTCCATCCTTGTTGCTGATGGTGCCGGCGGTGGGCTTCCGGCATGTGCTCCTCAACGGTTCTGTAGATACCCCGGCGTCCGACGATGCGCTGATGCAGGGCAATACGCTGGAAATCAAGAAATACCTCAACCACGGCTTCATCGTAGACCAGTTTGACAAGCTTGCCGATATACTCATGTGGGACACTATACTGGCAGCGGTCTTCTCCCAGCATGACATGGTAATTTTTCTTGACGGTGGCCGTGGTTTCACGCTTATAGATAAACCGCTGCCGGCGACTCTTGCCATAATCGGTCATCAGCCGGTCATTGGCATTATCCAGCAACTCCCGTACCCGACACTTCAAGGCGTTGAGACTGGTAAATTCCTCATTGCGCAAACGTCCGTAAATCTGGTTGTAGGCAATATGAACCGTGCCCTCCACGGAAGGTTTATCCTTGGGCCGGACGATTCTGGTCGCCTGCATGTTGGTCTGGTAGTGCAATGCCCAATGCTCCATAACATCAGTAAAAAGAGGCTCATAGCGTGATGCTTTCGTCACCACCTGCCTCATGTTGTCGCTGAGAATGTTCTTGGGAACACCGCCCAGAGCACCTGCTTGGTAACATGAGAGTGCTTGTTTCCGAGTTCCTCGGAAAGACGCTTCAGTTGGGTACTGAGATCAGCATACCGCTCATCAGAGGTCTGGGTAGAACGCGGTGGATGAACCAGAACCGAAAGATCGTGATCAGAGAGTGCAGACAGCTCTGAAAAAGTCTTGCCGCTGCTCTTGAAACGATGTAAATAATTTTTGATAGTCACGCGGTGAATACCTGTACTTCGATGGATTTCCCGTAGGGAACACTCCTCCATCATGAGTTTGAGAATACGTCGTATCTGTAAGCGCGACATGAAGTCGCGTAGTTGAATTGTTCTGTAAGAGGAACTCATTGTTCAGTCAATGAAGCCCACTGACACATGCAGAGTGAGTGATTATCCTGTGTGAAGCTGTCGGAAAAGTACCCGCAGGAAACTGTAGGCAAACCTGTGAAGGAATGCCGAATCTGCTAGTAACGAGCGGAGAGGGGCGAGGGCTAGGATGATATGGCTAACTCATGTGAACTGTTGATAAACATCGTGAACGACAACGAGCCAAAGTTACTGTCAGGCTCGAACCAAAAGGTAAGCGGGTAGGTGAGCTCCTTTTACAGTGGACTCATA
>Ga0209083_1002086_pt1 | contig 19934 bp, 18 predicted proteins | sample AM7aDNAmetaG_FD_184132 | JGI IMG/M metagenome (GOLD analysis project Ga0209083, IMG submission 184132) | Freshwater microbial communities from Finland to study Microbial Dark Matter (Phase II) - AM7a DNA metaG (SPAdes) (version 3) | ecosystem: Environmental > Aquatic > Freshwater > Lake ...
ATCTTGATGTCCATCTCATGCTGCCGGCTGAGATTCACGCGGATATCCCAGCCCAACGCTTGCAGCAGCGGCAATACAAGCGTGTCTTCGACGGCCTCTTCGCTGATATCCTCGCCAATGGCCGCGATGCTGTGAACACCTCCCGCAGACGTCGCATAGCGGTCAAGGAATCGCCCAACGTCTGGGTCCTTGCTTGCCACAAGCTCCTTGATCCGATTCCACGCATCGGGAAGCACCTCCAACTGCAGCATTCCTACGAAGTTGCGCTTCACAAGCCCCCAGTCCTTCAGAATGGGATCCTGCTTCATCTCCTTCATTGTTATCCAAGGAATCGCAATCCGATCCGTCAGTTCGCCCCGCCCGCCCGTCCACCATGATGGTCGAAGCGGGTCTGCGTAAGCATCCGAGTAACAACGGTAGAGCCCAACGATTGCCGACCTCGGAGCCAGATGATACATCAGGGCGATGTCGCCACGCTTGGCCTTTGAGTTAATGCACCAGCTATAGACTTCCGAATTGAGGTGGCCATCGCATTCCTCGAAATCACCACTCGGCTTGTTAGCGGAAATTACCCAGACCTTCGGCGGCGCATCAGTCGGATACGGTGCCGGGTCCGGCAAAAGGCGCGGTCCTAGGTCATACACCATGGCCCACGTTTGCCAAGGCTCCCATCCGTTTCGCTTATTGAACTCGGCAACGGCGCCGCTGATGTTCGTGGCGACGTCGACTGGCAACAACTCATCGCCATCACCGTAAGTTATCCCGAGAATGCGCAGAATCAGTTTCAGTCGGCGATACGTGAGATCGATATCGATCGGGAATTGGGTTTCTGGCACGATGGAGTGCAGCGCATGAGTAGCAGCCCACACGCCGAAGTCGTTTATGAGTCCTTCAAGCGTATATGGAACACTCCACCCCGCATCGTTAGCGGTAAGGAAATGGTGCAGGGCCACCAGACGCCAGTCGCCCTCAAGAGCATCCCATCGTTCTAGAAACTCCCGAACTATCCGATCCGAGAAGCCCATGCCTTTCACCGCATCTCGGAACTCCGTGTCCCAGCGCGTCTCCCAATCTTTGCTTGGAGGTGAGTGGTGTGGTGGATCTTCCTCGGCACTTGGTGCCGCGCCGGAATCGGCAGGTGCCGGCGAGTCCTCACCATTCCGCTTCGGGAAAAGCGCATCGTACCGAGCCTTGACGACGGACCGGTCGGCTTCCCAGTACATCGCGATCGTTTGTCGGACGTTTACCGTGACAGCTTCCATTGCAGGGCCTCGTTCAAGACAAACCCAGAGGCGCAAAGGATCGATGGGTCAAACCAAGCCAACCCCCGCCGGCAAAGCAGCCACTACCATACCGCGCCAATCTCTTGCCGCAATGACTTGTGAATGCCATTCCCGAACCAGGCAAAGACCAGGCAAAGGGGTCAAAGCATATTTCGGCGTGTACCTCACACGCCGAACCAGCAAAGGGGTCAAACCCTAATGGCACTAAATCTTCCTCCTGCTGCGGCGTGAGCGTGGAGCTTTTCGCGTCTGCTGTCTGGGTCTGGTCAGCAGGCCATAGTGAAAGGCAAAGGGGTCAAAGCATATTTCGGCATGTAGCTGATACGCCCGCCGCTCCGTGTGACCTCACTCCATCCATGCCTCCCGCAATCATGACAATGCGGCCCCGAAACCAATCAACACCGCCGCCATCCTCACGTTTGCGCGACCCATTCCCACAAATGCCGCCCGGATTCCCTCATCAGACCCGCCGATTCCCAAAACGCGGCCCTGCTTCAGCGTCACAGCCGCCCTTTCCCGAAAATGCCAGCCCGTTTCACGCATCTCAGCCCCGCATTCTCCGCATTCCGCTTGAAGTTCATCCCGATTACATCGGGGCTCTTCCCCGCGTCTCCGCGTCTCCGCGTCTCCATGTCTCCCCTCCCGCCCTCTCCCACTCCCCCCCTCTTGTCCCATTGGCATCGTGGCGTCGTCAGCGGTACGGAGTTTACCCGCTCGGAGAGTCGCCGCGGCGATCCGCGGCGGGCGGGCGTGAGACATCCCCTGCCCGAATCTGTGCACCGCATCCACGTTCATCTGTGTCATCTGTGGTTGCATCTTCTCCGGTCCTGCAATCTTGATCCGCGCCCATCCGCGTTATCCGCGGTTTACCCTCTGCGCCCTCAGCGATCTCCTGTTCTGAGAGGCGAATCACACCAAAAATTCTCAAAAGATTTTTGGATTTCGTTAAGTACCTGTAATTCCTAGACTTCCATTTTTGGCAGCCTCCAAATCACCCCTTGTATATAGAGAGACGTGTTTTTTTCGCATCCCGGCTCTTTGCATTTGGCATTTGCCATTTGTCATTTTGCATTCAGACGTTGCTCTTTGACAACCGCATAGCACTGGCACCACGTTTGCAGGGCCGATTCTCCGGCCAATGTCCCAGAATGTCCCAAAATGTCCCACTTTATTTCCGCAAGCTCTGGCCACCGCGCTCAATCCAGAATGCCGAATCCCGGATGAATGGATTGGATGCTCGTCGCTCCCCGCGTCCCCGCGTCTCCGCGTCCCCGTGTCTGCAGTTCTGTCGTCCGACCTCCGACCTCTGACCTCCGACCTCTGACCTCTTCGCCCGTGCAACACAGATGCAACACAATGCAACACAAATGCAACACTTTGCATCACTTTGCAACATCCATGCAACACCTAACAGACGGTCGGAAACGTCCCAACTCCCATCGGCACCAGCACTTATGACGACCCCCTCACCGCCCGATGCAACACTTGGCGAATCACGCGGCCATTCCTGCCGCCTCGTCCTGCCCCAACTCCTGCCAGACACCCCACTTACGCCCTAAACGCCCAAACCCTGACCCCTGCAACATGTTGCACGCCCTTTTGCCCGCCTTCCCGTTTTGCATTTGTCATTTGCCATGCAGTTCAGTCGCCGTGGCGACCATTTGCGCAGCGATCCTGAGCACCTCCCCCCGTGGGTCGTTCGCCCTCGAGCGACACTCATCTGCCTTGTTACGGAATAATCAATAATCACTATGCCCCGCGAACCTGCGCACCTCCTCCCCCAATATCCACCTAACCGCCTGCCCCCACAATACTTAGCGCACAGGGGGTCCCCCCGTTCCAGAACCTGCGCACCTGTCACTTATCCCGTCCTCAATCCAGAATCCCGAATCCAGAATCCCGAATGAATGGATCGGATCCTTTCCGCAATCCGCTATCCGCTATTCCCCCGTCATGGTAAAACTCTCTGGCAGATAAGGTAAGGAGCTACGCTATGTCCAACGGCCTTCCATCCTGGGCTCAGGAGATGCGCGACCTGTTCCGCAGCGGGTCCACAGCACAGTTTCTTCTTCACGGCAACATCTTCGATATCATCCCCAACCTCGGCAAATCCCTCTCCGTCGAGCAGTTCCTCGACGATGTCATGTTCGAGAAGTACGACGTCGTCCTCCACTACGATCGCGGCCGCGGCATTCGCGCCACCAAAGGCACACGCGACTATGCCGACTGGATCGATGATGTCGGCGGCAAGGATGCCAAGCTCCTGGCCACCGAACGCGACCCCGCCCGCGCCCTGGAGATCATCGACCAGTACATCCTCCGCTGCCTCAACCTGCAGCAACTCGCCGGCACCAACGGCCCCAAGCGCATCGGCATCGTCATCAGCTTCGCCGAATTCGTCGTCCCGCGCGGCGAAGCCCTCCAACTCGGCGGCGGCTATTCCCAGAACGTCGTCAAAGTGCTCGCCTGGGCCAACGACCCCGCCATCCAGCAGGCCAACATCGCCACCATCCTCATCGCCGAACAGCTCCACGACATCAATGAGCTGATCACCGAAAACCCGCACGCCGCCAAGCTCAAGATCCCGCTCCCCAGCGAAGCCGAGATGCTCGACTACATGCAGTCGCTGAAGGTCACCGCCTTCCCCGAGCTTCAGGAGAAGTGCGAAGTTCCCTTGGATCTGCTCGCCCGCCGGCTGACCGGCCTTTCGCGCGTCGGCGCCCGCACGCTGATTTCCATGTCCCTCAAGAATGGCCGGACGCTTACGTCCAAATACCTCTCCGACATGAAGAAGCAGATCATCGAGCGTGAATGCCAGGATCTGCTCGAGTTCGTCGAATCCCCATTCACCCTCGACAACGTCAGCGGCATGGACCCGGTCAAATCCTGGCTTCGCGAAGATGCAGCACTACTTAAGAAGGGCTCGCTTATCGCCCTGCCCATGGGCTACCTCATCGCCGGCCGGATCGGCACCGGCAAGACCTTCCTCGTCAACTGCTGGGCGGGCGAACTGGGCATCCCTTGCGTGATTCTCAAGAACTTCCGCGACAAGTGGGTCGGCGCCACCGAATCCAACCTCGACAAGATCTTCTCGGTCCTGCGCGCCTTGGGCCAGGTCGTCGTCTTCGTCGATGAGGCCGACCAGATGACTGGAAAACGCGAAGGCGGCGACAACGACGGCGGCCTGTCCGGCCGCGTCTATGCTGCGCTGGCCAAGGAGATGAGCGATACCCGCAACCGCGGCAGGATCATCTGGGTTTTCGCCACCAGTCGACCCGACCTCGTCGAAGTGGATCTCAAGCGTCAAGGCCGCCTCGACGTACACATCCCTCTGTTTCCCCCGCAGACCCAGGATGAGTACAAGGCCCTCTTCAAGTCCGTCGCCGGCAAGCTGAAGTTTCCCCTCGCCGACGCCGACCTGCCCGAGATTCCTCCCGGCGTTGAACTCGGCGGCAACGAGATCGAAGGCATCCTCGTCCGTGCCCTCCGCCAGCACGAACTGGGCGACCAGAAGACGCCCATGAAGGACCTTCTCTCTAAGGTCGTCGCCGACGTCCGCCCCAGCCCCCACGCCCGCAAGCTGCAGTACATGGATTACGTCGCCGTGAAGGAGTGCACCGACACTCGTTTTCTCCCCGAGAAATACCTCGCTATCCTCCCCGACGAAATCGACCGTGAAATCGCAAGACTGCAGCCATACGTCTGATAGGGGCAAGCCCGCCTCTCGCAAGCGTCCGGCGGATTTTCCTTCCTCTCTGCATGGCAAACCGCTGCTATTGTTAGGCTGGCTGGGCAATGTCGCCCGCCAGAAGGAGAACCTCATGCGCTTCATACTCATCGCCTCGCTTGTGACGACCGTCCTTGTCACCATCGGCTGTTCCACTCCCAAAGGCACACTGCCCTCTGAAAAGGCCGCGTCCATCCAACTGATGCACGATGAATCCATGCCCATGTTCATCGAGCGTCACCCGGAGATTCGTGAACTGGTCGCCAAGAGCTATGGCTACGCCCTGCTCAGCCGCGACAACCTCACGATCTGGTTCGCCGGCTTCGGCGGCGGCTACGGCGTCGCTGTCGAAAACAGCACCGGCAAACGGACCTACCTCAAGGACGCCCACATCAACCTCGACCTCGGGTTCGATTTCCGCGACTACCGCAGCCTATTGATCTTCAACAACGCCCTCGCCTTCAAGAACTACCTCACCGGCTCCTGGGATTGCGGCGTCAATGCTGAGGTCGCCCTCACCTCCCGCGACCGTTGGTTCGAAGACTCGGCCGAGAACACCTTCCTTAACGGCGTCACTTACTACGAGTTCACCGACTCCGGCGGCGCTCTCCGCCTTGGCCTGCCCCTCTATAACGTGACGCCCTGGACGGAACTCAACGCCCTCCCCGCGCCTGCGGCCAAGTAGGCGTCTATTATAAAGGGGTCGGGAGTCTCCTAAAAAGACTCCCGACCCCTTTGTTGTTGTTCAGTGACCATCTGCATCCCCGGGAGACTCGCCCGGAGTCTTCTTTTCGTTATGCGGTGATCTGCAGCATTCGGTCCACGGAAATGCTGGCCATATCCGCATCATCAACCACGGTGAACGTGAGTGTGCGGGTTGGAGCGCTGGAGGTGGCGGCACTGACCTTGAATGTGACGGCTTTTAGCGCTGCCATGTACTGGGCGACCGTCGCCGACCCACTGAGCGTGAGCGTGTTCGTCGCGGCGTCAAAACTGCCGCTGATACCTTTGACCGTGCGGTAAGCGATCTGGTCTTCACCGGCCAGCAGCGATCCGGAGAACCTGATCGACGCCGACTTCAGCAGCTTGCTGTCCATGTCGGCGAGTTTCATGCCTGTGAAGATGGACACCGCCGGCTTGCCGAGGGTGTATGTCAGCGGCGTGGCAAAGCCGCTAAGTACGGGGGCATCGTTGACAGCGTTGACCAGGAGACTGGCGGTATCCAGGGCCTTGCTGAACGGTGTCATGCCCGCCGAAGCATTCACGGACGCCCGGCCGCCGTTGGTGCCGCTGCTCTGATCCCACGCGCGGAAGGAGATGGCCTTGGCCAGTGTGCCATTGAAGTTGGCACTGGGCACAAAGCGCAACTTCGCATCGGGAGCCAGCAGCAGTGCTGATGCAGCATTGACCTTGCCGGTATCAGTCCAGGTGCTGCCATCGGTTGAGTACTGCCACTTGCCATGCTTGGTATCAGCGCCGACAAGGGCGATGCCCTGATGGTCACCCGAGTTGGGATCGTAAATGTAGGTACTGCCGCCACTGCTGAGCAGATCGCTGACCAACGTGCCGCCATTGTTGGTGGCGTCTTCGTCAATCGGAGTGAAAGATGGCGAGCCCGTGGGATCCAGCGTCGGCGCGATGTTGACGGCCGGGTCGGTCCAGCCGACCTCCATGTAGGCCGATCGAACCTGGCCGGGACTGCCGAACGTAGTCGAGGAGCTGTTGAATTCCACGTCCAAGCCGATATGCACCAGGCGGCCATAGGGAGCCTTGACTACCTGTCCGATAGTGCGCTCGGACGTCTCGCCGTTTGGAGTGGTTGTATTCATAAGCAGCTTATTGCCGGACAGGGCGAACACGTCGGCGTGGGCGGGGTCGCCGGGGTCGCCCGCCCTGTAGGTGCCTGGTCCTGTTGCAGCGATCTCCACGGTGCTGTCGAGTCCGGAATCAGCGCTGGAATCGGCGCCCCCGAAACTATGCACTTCAGCGGATATACCGCCCACGGAGTGCGTAACATAGGTGCCCGCCCAAGGTACCTGCGTGACTGGTATGGTCTTCCTGGTAGCGATGCCGCCAACGCCGTTGATCCACTCGATGGAGTTCTGGCCCGACGAGTCATATCCCACCGTACCCACTGCAACCAGGATAACGCCGGGGTCTATCATCTGAAGATGCACATACTCGTCGCGCCAACTGCCACCTTTCGGATCGGCGCCATTGACATAGGTGCTCACTACGGTGTCATCGCCAGTAAGGTCCGCGGTGAAGACGCCGCCCGCTACATCGAGCCGGTAATGGCCGGGAGAGACATCAGTGATTGTGGCGCTCTTGTTGATGGGTGCGATAGTGGCACGGCCTGACTCTGCGTTGATCTCTTGCAGTTGCAGTTTCCAGGTGCCTGCCCACACACTCAGCAGCATGCGACCCTCAAGACACTCAATCCTCTGCAGACCCGATTGCTTCGTTTGCCGGCGCAAATCTTCTCCTCATTGATGAACTGAGAATCAGACACAACCATACCGCGCTTCGACGACGCTACAAGCCCGCACTCGACCAAAATGATGCTGGTGCAGTCGGAATTACGTCAGCGGCGCTCAATGCGGAAGCGGTGATCTGCGTCACCAACGACAGCGCCGGAGTGCATGAACTGTCTTGCCGCTGGATCATCCCGGAGAAATGCATCCCAGAAGGCGAGCGTGACTGTTTGAGTATCGCGAACGATTCGCTCGCCCATGAGCCGATCTGTTTCGCCCTTGCGCTGCAGTGGCAGATTCGAGTCTTTCTGCTCGATGTGCTGGCCGAAGTAGGAGTTGTGGTTGGCGCCGGCGACGAACAGCAGATATTTGCCGCCCGGAGGAGAAAGCAGATACGGCTCCTCGCGCCATGTGGGTGGTTCGGCATTAACTCCTACATCGTATTCGCCGGTTACCACCATCGTCGGCAACGTCAGCTTGTCCCAGGAACCATCGCGCAGGCCCTGCTGGCCGCGCCCCTGGGGCGAGATCAGCAGGGCGGCCGCAATGTGCACCTGAGGATCGGTGAAACTCTGATTAGGTCCGATGCCGGGGATATCCACCACTGTGCCGCAGGCCAGCATGGCGGCAAACGCGCCCAGGGAATGGCCGCCGACGCCGATATGCTTAAGATCCAGCCGGCCGCGCAAAGCCGGTATGGCCTTTTCGATCAGATCGGGGTTGCGGAGCAGAAACATCAGATCGCGAGCCCGCTCGGACCAGATGGGTTTCCAGGTGCCTTGCGTTGTAGGCTTGCCCCAGACGCCATAATCCTGTGGGCCGGACCATGGATCATTGGAATCATCGCGCGTTGTGAAAACCAGCGAGTCGGCATGGTTGGGCAGGATGCAGATGTAGCCGTGGCTGGCCCAGAAATCGGCCAAGGGGAAATACACTTTGGCGGAACTGTACGCGCCGTGGGAGAAGATGATGACCGGATGCTGCTGATCATCACGCGGCATGCAAATGGTAATCGCCAGTGTGCTGTTGCGCTGCGTGTCGCGCAGCTCGGTCCAGGCGATGGTCTCGACGGGACGGGTCGTCTGAGCCGGCGCGACGGCAACCAGCAGCAGCAGAAATGCAGCGAATATGCCGGCTGGCGGCTTAATGGGCCACCTCTGCGGGGAGTAGTTTTGAATGGAAGCCGGGCCAGGCGTTGGCATGCAGGAGGGCCGAGGGATTACCTTTGGGAACGATTTTCCCTTCGCGCACGGATGGATGTTTGATCGACTGCAGGTGCTCGAGCAGTTTCACGCGGAAATCGGCCAGTACAGCTTTGTGGCCACCAGCGCGAACCAGGTCGTGCTGTTCATACGGGTCGCGCTCGATGTCGAAGAGCAGTTCGGAGCCACCGAGATTCTCGTAGAGGTACTTGTGCGTGCCTTTGCGTACAAAGTGGAATGACTCACCGCTGCCAAATAGCCACTCCCGTGCCTTGCCACCTGCGGCGGTGGTCAGCATATCCAGGCCGTCCAAAGCCAGATTGTCTGGAGCCTTTACTCCGGCAAACGCGAGGCACGTCGGCAGGACATCGGCAAGGCAGACCAGATCATCGCAGACGCTGCCTCGTCGCTTTTCCGTGAATACCCAGTCTGCCTGTGGCGGGCGGATGAGCATCGGTACGTGTGCCGAACCTTCCAGTCCAATCGATTTTGCACCCAGGTGATGATCACCCAGCATGTCACCGTGATCGCTGGTAAAGAGGATCAGAGTGTTCTTGAGCAGGTCCATCTCACGCATTCGCGCAAAGAGCAGGCCGAGGTTGTAGTCAATCTGCGTGATGCACGCATAGTACGCACGACGGATCAGTTGGATTTGCTGAGGGGTATAGCGCCACACCATATTTAACCTGAGCGAAGGATCGCGCCAGCCGGCCGCTATGGCATCCACCTCGGCGGACCAGTTGCCGGTAACCGGGTCGGGCACCTGGGCATCACGGTAGAGTTCCCAGTAGTTCCGGCAAGGATCCAGCGGAGGATGCGGCTTGGAGAAACTGGTCCAGAGGAAGAACGGCCGGGTGGAATCGCGTGCCTCCAGGAAATCGATCGAGCGATCGACTGTCCAGTGGGTGAGGCTGTTGGATTCTTCAACGGTGCTGATGCCCGGAGCCATCTCGTTTTGCCCCAGGCCATGATCCATTGGCACACCCTTTTCCGGGTGCTTCGCCATGTGGCGGTAGTAATCGTCGAGGATCTCCATCTGCTCAAAGCCGTAGTGACAACGCTGCGGTTCAAAGTGCATCTTGCCTTGTGCCCGGGTCTGATAGCCTGATGCCGTAAGCAAACCGGGCAGGCTATGACGCGAATCGATTGGGCGCACGGAAGTGGTGTTGGTCGTAAACCCCATTGAATGCCCATGCCGGCCGGTCATGATCGTGGCACGCGCTGGCATGCAGATCGGGCAATCACTGTAGGCATTGGAGAAACGAATGCCGGTATCAGCCAGCCAGTTGAGGTGCGGCGTGAGGATGTAGGGATTGCCGGCCGCCTGAATGGTGTCGAAGCGCTGCTGGTCGGTGGTGATCAGCAGAATGTTGGGCCGGTCGCTCATGGAATGTCTCCTGTGCGTTATGTGTCAGGGCTCGTATATGTTCCTCTCATCAGGACCAATGTCCAGCCCCCGCGTTACTGACGGTGGCGCCGACCAAGTGCTGCGACAGAGTAGCGGACGATGCGGGCGGGTTGACGAAACGGCCCGCCGGGTTTCGTTACCCGACGGGCCGTTTGCTTATCACTTCCCTGGTTCATCAACCAGGGTTAAGGGATTACTACTGCTTGAACGAGACCATCGCTCCGACGAACGGAGCCGTATCGTAGTCCACATCATCGCCAATCTTGTTGCCGTTCTTGTCATCGATCCTCAGGTTGCCGTTCGCAATCGCTCCAATGATGCCCGAGACGGTTACCTGCTCGTTGGCCTTCCAGTTCACGCGCGCATAGACGGGCACTCCCGTGACCTGCCCGACGCCGCTTTCGGCGATTGGGTTGTTGTCACTGAGGCGGAAGCGGCTCTTCTCGACCTGTGCTCCAACAACCGCTTCCCAGTCCTTGGCGAACATCCAGACGCCCTCAAGGCCCAAGAAGCCCATGGTAACACCAGGGATCGGGTTGCTGTTGCGCAGGGCAAACTCATCGCTGATCTTCCAGTCCAACAGGATGATCGGTAGAACAGCAAAACCGTCCTCGATGGGCTGTATACCGGCGATGCCCAAGCCGACCATCAGGTCCGGATTTACCCTGTACTTCGCACCCACCGAACCGCCCCAGATCAGGGCATGACCCCAGTCAGCCCCGTCTTCGGCGGCGTAGCCCGCATTGGGACCGCCAAATAACGTCCATGTATCATCAATCTTGTACTCAAACAGCATGTTGTAGGTGAGGGTATGGACGTTACCCCATGGATCGACGTCACCGAGGGTGTCCGAGAAGTTGTACGAGTCGTACGTGTAGTTGACCTTGTTCTTCATCGCCAGCGCGTCGGTGAAGCGGTAATCAAGTCCAAATGCGGCGCCCACCCGGGCTCGGCTAAACTTGCCCCCATCTTCTTGGATATCGGTTTCGAACATGTTCGAGCCGCCCGCGGCAGCACTCAAGGTAAGTGGGTCTCCGCCGGCCGGAGCGGCCGCCGGTGCCGCCACTTGTGCTTCACCCGCCGCCAGGGCAGAAATCGCCCCCAGGAACAAAGGAGCCACCGCTGACGCTAAAATACGCATGTTTCGCATAATCTTGCCTCTCTTTCTTGGTGTGCATCCTAACACAAGAGCTCGCTATAAATCAAGAAATCCGTTGCGCCGTGACGGCGGGCAACGTGTTCTGGTGACGCCCACGAGAATCCGACCGGTGCTGGAGCTACCAGGGAGTAGCCGGGAAATGACCAACCTGATCATCCTGCTTCTGGTTTGGTGTACGGAGATTGTGCTGTTCTATGCTTCCACTCTGACGCAAGCACCCACGTGAGATGCGTTGGCTACTTGGCAAGCGCTCCGCCCTCGGGCATATCGCGAAGGAATCGCGTCGGAACATGCTGGCGGAAGAGTTTCGGATTGTCGCGCTGGGGGTTGTAGGTGCTGATGTAATAGGTCTGCCAGAGTGAGACCAGTTCATCGCTGGTGGTCGGCCGCTGGCGTACACCGGGGCCGAAGCGCAGTTTCTGCCTGTCCCAGTGGGCTGAATCGTCTGGTGTAAGGATCGACCAGCGCTGGTTGCCAAAGCGGCGGACAAAGTTGCCCGCCACCAGTGGCACCACGTAATGGTCCGGCCGGTACCATGCCAGGTACAGTTCGCCCTCCTCATCGCCAATCTTCTCGAACCGCACAAACCCGGACATCCGATGGGCATCCCAGTTCACCTGACGCTGCAGGATCACCGCCTGCCGGACATCATCATCGACCTCGATCTGCAGGAGGTTCCGCTCTCCATGTGTCAGCCGCCAGAGCAGGCGATAGAGCAGGCTGAATCGCTGTTGGTCGCGGTGGTGGAAGACGTCGAAGGATAGGTCCTGAAACTCCTTAGGAACGCGGATCTGTCGATTATTGATTGAGGATTGAGCAGCGGACGGCGGAAGGAGCAGGAGCTGCTCATCGCCCGCTTCCTGCCAGATGACCTGTTCGGGAGCAACGGCCGCGGCGAGCAGGCGACGGGCCTGGTCGCGCCAGGTGTCGTAGTCGCGTTCGACGATGATCCTCTGCATCAGACCTCACCCGTAACGGCGGAGGTGAAGCTCTCGAAGAGTTCCAACTGATGGTACGGACGCACGATTTGTTGCCGCAGGTCGCCGCGGTCGAGAAGGTGGACATCGGGATTGTGATCGGCCGTGATTACGAAGGGCTTCACCTTCTTGAGCGAGATCCGCAGCTTGGCGAGGTCGGCCAGGGTGATCTTGTGGAAGCGGCGGATCTTGATGATCCGATCAACCGAGCGCACCCCGATGCCGGGAATGCGCAACAGTTGTTCGCGGCCGACCTTGTTCACATCGAGGGGGAAGTAACTCCGGCTGCGCAAGGCCCATGCCATCTTCGGGTCCACTTCCAGATCCAGATTGGGCTCTTCCAGGGTGGTCAGTTCCTTGGCGTCGAAATGGTAGAAACGCATGAGCCAGTCGGCCTGGTAGAGCCGATGCTCGCGCACCAGTGGCGGAGACTTGGTGGGCAGGATTAGATTGGAATGTGGGACAGGGGTGTAGGCGGAGTAGTACACGCGTTTGAGCGAGTACTTGTGGTAGAGGTTTGATGCGGTCAGAAGAATGGATTGGTCCGCGGTGGGGGTCGCGCCGATGACCATCTGCGTGGATTGGCCGGCCGGTGCAAACCGTGGAAGCTTGGCCGCCCTGCCGGTCCGCCTCGCCTCCTTGCTTTCCGCGACTTTGGCCGCGATTCCCTGCATTGCGCCCTCGATCACGCTGACGCTCTTATCCGGGGCCAGCAGAGACAGGTCATGCTGGTTGGGCAACTCGATATTGGCCGACAGACGATCGGCAAGCAGACCGGCGGCGTCGAGTAGTTCCTGCGATGCCCCAGGTACGGCCTTCAGGTGAATGTACCCGCCGAAATCCTGTTGCCGCAGCAGGCTGGCGACCCTTACAAGCTCCTCCATTGTGTAATCGGGAGAACGAAAGACCCCGGAGGAAAGGAACAGCCCCTCAATGTAGTTGCGGCGGTAGAACTCCATGGTGAGGAAGCAAACCTCATCGGCGGTGAATCGCACCCGCGGCACATCGCTGGATCGGCGGTTCACGCAGTACTGGCAGTCATAGATGCAGCAGTTGGTCAGCAGGATCTTCAGCAGTGTTATGCAGCGGCCATCGGGGGTGTAGGAGTGACAGATCCCGCATATGGTCGTGGCGCCGACGCCATTGCGGCCCGCCGCCCGCTCTGAGCCGGAACTGGCGCAGGAGACGTCATACTTGGCGGCGTCAGCGAGGATATGGAGCTTGCGATCGAGGTCTGGTGTCATCCGAAGATCATCCTAACTCAGAGGGTTAGGATGATGCAAGGGTTGCCAGAGTTGGAATCATCGGCTCGCGTGCAGCAGCTATTTCGCGGAAAGACGCTGCAACACCTTGGCGAGCGCGTGGATGCCCTCAGAGCCTTCGCCATGGGCCTGGGCGCTTCGCCACAGTTGGGTCACAAGCGCGGCTCCGGGCAGGGCTACGCCGGCTTGCTCGGCGGCCTGGGCGACGAGGCGCATGTCCTTCTGTTGCGTGTCGACCATGAACCCCGGCGCCCAGTTTCCGGCGATGATCTTGGGTGCCAGGTTCTGCAAGGCCCAACTGGCGGCCGCCCCGCCACCCAGCGCCTTGATGAGGATCTCCGGGTCGATGCCCATGCCGTGCGCCAAGCTCATTGCTTCGCACACGCCCAGCAGGTTCATCGCGCCCATGATCTGATTGCACAGTTTCACGCCCTGCCCCGCGCCCCACCCGCCGCAATGGGTTATCGTCTTGCCCATGGCCGCCAGCACCGGCCTGACCTCGGCGACATCCGCCTCCGGCCCGCCGACCAGGATGCTCAGCGTGCCATTGATTGCGCCGACGGTGCCGCCGGTCACCGGCGCCTCAACAAACCGCAGGCCGCGGTCTCGCAGTCGCTCGCCCAAGCTGATTGCCATGGCGGGGGCAATGGTGCTCATGTCCACGAAGATCGCGCCCGATGTGGCGGCCGTCACCGCGCCCTGATCCCCCAGCAGCACTTGCTCGACATCCGGTCCGTCCGTAACGCACGAGACAATCACCGCAGCGCCTCGGGCGGCCTGAGCCGCTGTTGCATGCGCCACCCCGCCGGCCGCAACGACCGGGGCGGTCTTAGCGATGGTGCGGTTGTAGCAGGAGACGGCGTAGCCAGCCTTCAGCAGGTTGCACGCCATTGGTGCGCCCATCAGGCCGGTACCCAGAAACGCGATTCGTGGTAGTGAATTCATCGGATGACCTTTCTACAGAGGCTGTGTTGCCGGAACATCGGCGCCGGCGATGCAGAGTACCCGAACACGGATGTGGGCAGAAGAGTTAAGGGGCCAGGTGTGGATAAGTGACAGGTGCGCAGGTTCTCGGGAGGAAGGGGTGGGGTGCGACAAGTGATGTGGAAATAACGGGTTATGGGCGAAACAGGGGAGGAGGTGCGCAGGTTCGGGGTGATTGTGGATAAGTCCCGGGAATAGCGGATTGCGGATTGCGGATTGCGGAAACGGAGCCAAAGGCACGGAGGGCGGAGGGAAGGTGCTCAAGATCGCGTGCACAATCCACGCGTTATGTTAGATAACTCACTGATGCGACAAAGATGCTCAAGATCGTTGCGCATGTTGGGAAGCTACTCCTACCTGTCTGGCCGGAGTCTTGGATATTCACTTGCCAAATAGCCGGAGGGCGCGAAGGCCCTCCATATATACGGCTGTTTTGGAGGGAGCCAAAAACGGAAGATTAGGAATGACAGGCACTTGCGCGCGGCGAAAAATCTTTCACGATTTTGGGCGGGATGGGAAACATGGGTAAGGCGCTAAGCTATGCCAGAATGGCGGACCCAAGCTATCCGGTTCCTGACACGTGTTCCACGCTGCTTTTCGTCCCATTGCGCCGCGGGGTCGTCTATGCGAAATCCTTTGGGTCGGCTGAACTTGCGCCGTATACTGCCGGTAATCCGGCCGCACGTTATCCTGCGCGGCCGGTCAGGTTAATCAGAGGTTAGTCGGCCTAGGCCGCCATCGCATGAGAGTTGTCTTACGAAATCCTTACGCGTCTGACGGTCGCGACTTTCGGCACTCGCTTAGGGTCGGGGGCGAGTACGAGGTATTGGGCATCGAGGGCGGTTCATTGCGCCTGCTGACCGACAAGGGCGAACCGATTCTGTTCGATCCGGAATGCTTCGACGTTGTCGACCCGGTCGAGCCCGCGTTCTGGAAGTCGGTACTTGGGCGCGATGGCGAGCGGTACGCCTACCCGCCTGGTTGGGGCGTTCCTGGCTTCTTTGAGGCGTGGCACGACGGGAACGAGATCATCCGGAAGGTATTTGCCGAGCAGATGGTCCATTGGTACCCGGCGGTCCGGCGAGCCGACTAACCCAACACTGCACCGGCCCGGCGTCCAGCGTTGTGTATGCGAAAGCCTTTGGGTCGGCTGAACTTGCGCCGTATACTGCCGGTAATCCGGCCGCACGTTATCTTGCGCGGCCGGTCAGGTTAATCAGAGGTTATGCCGCAGGAACTGCCAACCAACCCGGAGACGCGACCGCAGATACTGTCGCCGCAGGATTCGTCCTTCTGGCGCGAAGCCTATCTTCAAGCGTTCGTCGACACGACGTCCGACCACTACCGCCACCATATTGCCTCGCCTCGTCCCTTCTCCGACGGGGTCCACTACGAGGGCTACCTCTGGGACTGCCTGCGCTCACCGACACGGATTACATTCGAGCGATTCCGCCACGAGGTCGTCCGCTTCCCGGAGGTCCTGGTGATGGCTGACGACCACTCGCGAGACCGAATCCCCGGTGCGCCACTGTGGCCATACGCAGCATTCTCGGTGGTCCGCTTCTCATCGCGCCTGCTATTGGACTCGCTCGCTGGACTGCCGGAGGACCTGTACGTGTTTGACGAGTCGGTCGACTGGACGCTGGCCCTCACGCACGAGCATGATAGCAAGAGACGGATTTGCTGTGCGGTCGGAATAGCTGCTGCATAACCCGTCAATGCAGCGGACCGGCCGCGGGATGGTATGATGTATTCGCGAGCCGGTCGTGCGGCCGGCCGCTGATTGGCCTTACGTTATGCGACACAAACAGCGGCTCCTCATTCAGGTCGGCGGCTGCATCTATGATGCAGAGTCCTACCCGCATTCGCATGGGTTTGAATCCCTCGATCCGGTTGGTCGCGAAGCCTTCGTCAACCATATTCACATTTCCGGTGCCGATCGCGAACGCGAAGCGGATGGGATTATTGAGGCGTGGCGTTCCAGCATGGTTTCCGATTGGCCCGGTTACGCCTTTCGCATCTACCGGCACGCAATCGACGATGAGATCATCGTGCGTTTCCATGTGGTGCGGCGTGGCGTCCCCAATTGGTATGAGGGGCCTGAAGGCCATATTGTTGTCAATGACAACGTGGCAAGTGTCGCATAGCCCGCCAATGCAGTGGACCGGCCGCGAAAAGCGGTGGCCGGTGGCCCAAGGGCCTCCTGAGGCGAGTTTTCGCTTTGGATATGGCCGTGGTGTGGTAGAATGCTGGGGAGAGCCTGGAGATCGGCTCCGGGCGAGGCGAGATCTGTCCCTGACCCATTTTCTTTGCCGCCTTATTTGCATGGTATCCCTTGGCGTGAGCTTCGGCCGCCGGCTGCCGATGACACCGAGCCACCGCTGTCGTCGCTGTCCGTTTGGTCGCAGACGGTGCCATAAATGCGGTCTGCTGGTCACGGCGACCACATAACCCGCCAATGCAGCGGACCGGCCGCGGGCGGCCGCGAAAAGCGAAGGCCGGTGCCCCGAGGGCCTGCTGAGAGCGAGTTTTCGCTTTGGATATGGCCATGGTGTGGTAGGATGCTGGGGAGAGCCTGGAGATCGGCTCCGGGCGAGGCGAAATCTGTCCCTGACCCATTTTCTTAGCCCAAAGGCGGAATAGGCAAGCGGGTTTGTGTCCACGGTTCTTTGCGGCCGGGGATTGGGGTGGTATGGTAGGTGGTGTGGCTTCTCGACGAAGGAGGTCGGCATGGTGGGAAAGATGGCACAGCTAATTGACAACGTCACTAGCTGCGTCACGGCCTGGCATCCTCGTTGCGTGATCCGTGGCGGCCGCGGAAGATCGTGAAGAAGGAGACCTGATCATGGTACACGATGTGATAAGGTGCGGTGTCCCCCTTTCCGCTTTTTCCGTTATGACCTGCGGGCTAGCGATTCTCTTGCGGCTGAAGATTGGGGTGGTAGAGTGGTGGTTGATCCGGGCATCGCACTGCCGAACAAGAGTCAGGAGACCGCCATGACGAGCCGATCCATACAACGGGTTTTTGCCCTCATCAGCGTCGGGTTGTTGGGAACAGTGCTGGGTTGTTCGCACTCGCCGCCAATGTCCACAAAGCAGGTCACTTTTCAGCAGGCCACCCTCGGCCAGATGCCTGCTGATTGGTCGGCCACCCTGACTGGCGGCGGTGGCCCAGTGTTGTGGTCGGTCGTGAAGGACCCAATCGATGTTTACGGGAGAAACGCATTGGCTCAGGCGAGCACCGATGCCACCAGCTATCGATTCCCCCTGTGTGTGTTCAATGGCATTACGGCCAAGGATGTGGATGCTTCAGTCGATTTCAAGACCGTCTCGGGCCAAGTCGATCAGGCGGCGGGATTGATTGTTCGCTATCAGGATAAGGACAACTACTATGTCGTCCGGGCGAATGCCCTTGAGAACAACGTTCGTCTTTACAAGGTCGTGGCTGGGAAGCGCATCCAGTTGGCTGGCGTCGATGCGAAGGTCACTCCGGGGGAGTGCTACGTCCTGAGGTTGATGGTGCAAGGATCGCACTTCCGGGTTTTCTTCATGACGCCGACTTGGTGCTATCAAGGCTCCTACGTGACCAAGCCCTTGTTCGAAGCAGACGATGCGACCTTCCCCGGTGCCGGACGGGTGGGCCTCTGGACCAAAGCCGACAGCGTGACGTATTTCCATGCTCTTTCGATCAGCTATGATGACACATACGGCTTGTAGACAAATCATGAGCCAATGGAACGCATCCGGCTAGCGGAATGCGGAAACGACGGGCGAAGGGCACATAGAAAGAGAGCGGAATGGAAAACCGGACCTGCCTTCACGCTTCCTTGCGGCTGAAGGTTGGGGTGGTAGAGTGGTGGTTGATCCGGCCGGCAGGGATTGGGTTGGGTTGGGTCATGGGTTTCTGATCTGTCGTGAGGAAGCGATGATTGGTCTTTTGCCCGGATTCATGAGAATCAATGACCAGTGGCCCGCTTTCTGGGACCTTGTTTTCCGATGCGGCTGACACACGGCAGAAGGAGACCGGCATGAGAGGCAGAGCGATCGTGTTCACGTGCCTCTGGACAATTGGACTTGCGGCCGCCGTACTAGTAGCACTGCCCTTTGTATGGTCGCCGCCCATGTCGGCTGAAGAGAGGGCCGCGGAGGACACTCGCCAGCGGATCTCGGAGGCGTGGAATTGTGCCGACCAACTGTATGTCACACTCAAAAAGGATCCTCCGAGGGACAACGAGTCAATCGAGGATGTGGTAGCTCGATTACGCCTTGAGGAATGGATGAGTCTGGATCGCTCGCGAGCTGACGGCCTTCTTCGCTGCAAGGTCACCGGAGACATCATTCATGTGCATCGGGATGTCGGTCGTTGGCGAACAGCGCGCGCGGCCGAAGATGACAGCACGAATAAGTTCGCAAGACCTGCTGCCGTGTATCTGGAACTCCGCAGTGTATCACCACCAACGCTTGTTTGCCTTGATTTTGGCGCACGGCCCAAGGTGCGCCCAACAACCGAAGCGGCAAAGCTGTTGGCGCCGCGCGAAGAATACTGGCCGCCAGGGAAGTGATGGTCTTGATGCCCGGAAAACGACCGGACACTTAACAGGGGACGCAACTGATATTGGCACAACCCGTTGGTCTCCTCTCGCGCTGAAATGATGCTTGAACCGCGGATTGCACAGATTGCGCTGATGGAATCCCGTCTTATCCGTTGGATCGGCGAAATCCGCGGTCAAGTATCTTTGTGATCTTTGAGCTCTATGCGGTAAAATGCGAATGCGAAGACTGTTAGCCACAAGATCGCATAGAACGCATAGACTGAAGGGCGGGCCTTTCGCGCGGCGTCCGTTCGGCGATGATGGGTGGGCGAAGGAGGTCGGCATGGCGGGGACTAACGAAACCGCTTCTCTGGAAGCGATGCTAAAAGAGCTGAGATCCATCGAATCCGGCGTTAGTACGCCAGGGGAAAGAGAGACACTTCGCATCGCGGCGATGAGTCTGCTTTTCATTTATACAAAGAACCAGTCGCGGGATTTCTGGCAGTATCTGCTTGAATCCGATGCGCCACTTTCAGACGAGCAGATTCGGCATCTGGAGTTCCTTGGAATCCGGAAGTGAGGCGTGGCGGGAGGAAGAGCGGAATGGGGAAGCGGATTTGCGGTCACGATTGTTTTCAGACAGGGACTAGGGCGGTAGAGTGGTGGTTGATCCGGCCGGCAGGGATTGGTCCGGGTTGGATCATGGGTTGCTGATCTGTCGTGAGGTAGCAATGATTGGTCTTTTGCTTGGATTCATGAGAAACAATGACCAGTGGCCCCTTTTCAGGACCTGCTGGAAGTAACTATTTACCGTGCCACGGCAGGATTATGACGAATCGGGCTGCGGCTTATCCGGGAAGTCAAAGGGCTGGTTGGCCCACGACGCCATCAGCATGTCCTTGTAGGTCTCCAGCAGCGGCAAGTCG
>Ga0209083_1002087_pt1 | contig 19928 bp, 22 predicted proteins | sample AM7aDNAmetaG_FD_184132 | JGI IMG/M metagenome (GOLD analysis project Ga0209083, IMG submission 184132) | Freshwater microbial communities from Finland to study Microbial Dark Matter (Phase II) - AM7a DNA metaG (SPAdes) (version 3) | ecosystem: Environmental > Aquatic > Freshwater > Lake ...
CAGGTAGTTCAGGTACGAATGGTACTTCTGGTAGTTCAGGTAGTTCAGGCACTAATGGAACTTCAGGTAGTTCAGGATCATCTGGTAGTTCAGGTACTAATGGAACTTCTGGTAGTTCAGGTAGTTCTGGTACGAATGGAACTTCTGGTAGTTCAGGTAGTTCAGGTACAAATGGAACTTCAGGTAGTTCAGGAATAGCACAAATAAATAACAATATACCTGACTTATTATTGGCAGCTACAGGAACTTCAGGAATAATTAAAGGATTAAGTGGAATAACTTACATCAATACATTAACAACAAGTGGAATAACAACTTTAAGTGCAAATACATATAATAGTGGATATACAATGATCGTTTATGGTTCCATTGTAGCCACAGGTGAGATATCAGCATATTCAGACGAAAGGATGAAAAACAATATTACCAATACTGAATCAGTTTTAAATAAGTTAATGGACATTCGGGTAGTTAACTACAATAGAAATGATGATTTAAATATTGACTATTATATTTATAAAAAGACACATACAGGAGTGATTGCGCAAGAATTGAAAAAAATATTCCCACAATTCGTGGTAGGAGACGAATCAAAGGAATTTTTATCAGTAAACTATTCACAATTAGTTTCTATTTGCATTAAGGCAATACAGGAACAACAAATTGAAATTCAAGAACTAAAGAATGAGATTTCAAAAAACAACCTAAAATTTAATGGCGATAAATGAGATTACCTTAAAGGAATTACTATCATCAAAAATTGATAGTTTAGAACAGAAAATTCAAGATTACCACACTTTACAAACAGAAATAAGTAAGAACATATTAGAACAAACAAAAAAAACAAACGGTCGAGTAAACAAATTAGAGGACAAAGTAGAAGTATTACAATCAGCAGACATTAGACATATAATTAATTGTCCGAGACTACAAGAGATTAAAAAAATTGATGATAAAATATTAGAACTTGATGAATCCTTATTGGAATTCAAGATGATAAAGAAAAACCCCAAATTATTCATTGCTATTTTATCAGTCTCAATTTTAATTTTTATTGGATCAGTTATTTATTCTTTATACGAAATTAACAGTTTAGTAGTTGATGTTCAATCTGATATGGTAAAAAAAGAACAAACTAAATGATTAAATTAATAAAAGTGATGTACTGGATTACATCTAAAGTATATGCCATTATTTCATTTTTCAAAAAAATAATAAAATGATATGTGGCTTAAAACAATCGACATTATAATTGGCTTCTTCTCAAAAGTAAAGACAATTTATACCGTTATTCAAGACAGTGACTTTTTCAAGACATTCAAAGAAGAACTTACAGCAATTCCAATAATTTTATTACTATTCTGGTTTATAAATCACTTACTAATAGTAGCTTTCCCAAATGGTGCCTTCTTTGATTTCTTCTCTCAAATGGAGACAATAGTTTCTAAAATCGTATTATTCGTGGTAGCTCTGTGGACTGCTCATATGGCGTTAAGAATATCATTTCCTAAAGTCTATAAATACCTACATGATGAATTTTACCAAAATTTTGATTTGTTGTCATCAGACAAAAAATTAGATTACGCAGTCAAATTTATATTGGTGTTCATTCTTACCGCAGGTTTGGTTTTCCGTGGTGGGGGAGCCGAAAATACAGAGGTTCGTAAAGATCTGTTACAATGTCTCAACTCTCAATTAAATGTTCGGGAAATCGCACCAAATAGAAGTCCCGAAATAGATTTATATCTTAAAACTGTTGGATCTCAAGTTGGTAACCCTTGGTGTGGTGCCTTTGTTGGTTCAAATTTATATTGGTGTAATATACCAAATCCTAACAGTGCTTGGAGTCCAGACTATGCTAAACAACAAGATATTATATGGACATACACTAACTCACATTCATTAAAACCAATGCCAGGCGATGTGGTAACTTTTTACTTCTCTAATCTTGGACGGGTTGGTCACGTAGGTTTTTATGAATCTACTGATAAAGATGGTTACTTCATAACTATTGAAGGAAACACTGGTGGAGGTTTATTGAATCGCGAAGGTGATGGAGTATATAAAAAGAAAAGAAGTCCTTATCAGATACACGCAATATCACGATATTTAAAGTACTAAACATTCCTCACCAAAGATAGCATCTTTGGTTCGACGCTCCTTACTTCTGACCTAATTGTCGGAGCGTTTCTTATAAAAGATAAAACTTAAACTTTATTACTGATTTACTCTATATTAATAAGTAAAAAGTTTCTTGGTTGATTTTCTCTATTTAGGACTCCCCCAAAGGAGTCCTTTTTTTGTCTCAACTAAGACAAAATATCTTAGCAAAATTGACAGGCAAAACCAAACCTCATATATATAGGTTGTTGATTTTTAAGAATTCATATAAACATATAATATGATATAAATAATAATAAATAATATATAATAAATAAAAAGAATTATAAAAGATAAAACTTAAACTTTATTACTGATTTACTCTATATTAATAAGTAAAAAGTTTCTTGGTTGATTTTCTCTAACATGAAAGGCTCTGTAAAAGGAGCCTTTTTTTATTATACTATAATATGTTGAATTAAATCAGTAAGTTTGGTTATAATTAAAAAATAGATCAGATGAATAAATCAAGGACACTATTACCTAAAATGATATCTCGCAATTGTAGATTTATACTTGATCTACATCAAATTTTTTCAAAGAAATTATATGAGAGAGATCTTGAAATTTTACTGCGATGGGAAGAAAGACGGATTGAAATTGATCGGATTAAAAGGAAATTCTAAAATTATATCGCTGTAACTCGCACTATTTCAAAATTGAATATGACAAAAGTCATACTTTTTTAGCCAACCCATAGCGTTCAGTTGGCTAAAAAATCGCCAACAAGATAAATGATATAATATATATATACACGTATTTGCATGTCATTTCCATCACTTCAATCGCCCCCCAGATTTTAGTGATTCCCATGATTTCCCCCATGATTTTTTTTAATTTATTCCGTCAATGATTTTTTTGATTTTCTTGACGACTTCACATGTCATTTCCATCACTTCAATCGCCCCCAGATTTCAGTGATTCCAATGATTTCCCCCATGATTTTTTTTAATTTATTCCGTCAATGATTTTTTTGATTTTCTTGACGACTTCACCCATTTTTTTATCAACAACCACTTCACCCTTGATTTTTGAATTTCAATAAAGTCTTGGCTGTAGAAACAAATTCAGGCTTAAATATTAATGATTGAATTTCTTGTTTGCTTCAATTGTAGCTTTCCTTTTATTGGATGATATTTCATTTTAGATATGATTTAATGAACTTAAATAATTAGATGATAGATTTACTATCTACTAAATAGTAATTGAAATTTACTACACTAAAATTAAACCCATGATATTTTAACTATATAGATAGATGATTAAAAAAAAATTATTAGATGATATAATTTAACGACATTCAAACATTTGCGACGACAATTTTTTTTCGTTAGAAAAAAAAAATTGTGCTTTTTCTTTCTTTCTTTCTTGCTGATTATTAGCAGCACAATAATTAACCCATTTAAAAACAAGAAGGTACATATTTATATGGTGTAAATTCATCCATAAAAATAAATTAAATTATTTACAAAAAACAGGCAAGATACGTAAAAGGGGCAGACAACTATTTTATATATAATATAAAATATAAAAATCTAAATATGGCACGAGAATGTAAATGTAAAAAGGATTGGAAGGTAAGATGTAGAGACTATATCGCTAAAGGCAAGCACTCTGATGTATATATGAAGACAATATTTCAAGAAGGGTGTGAATATTTTTTCTACAATAAAGGAGAAGACTTCTTTGTAACTACTGAAAAGAGATATTTAAAGGATATAGAAAGATTTAATATTTATATCGAAGAGATGAATGAAGTTGAATTTGATAAACACTTTGATTGTGAAAAGAAATTCAACACTAAGACGCAAGTAAGTCAATTGGATGAGAATGCTTACCGAAAGACGCTAAACACTTACAATGAACTAATTGAGAAAGTAAACTTGGAGACAGATATATTTAGTGATGGTCTAAATTTCATTGATAAGAATAAATTAAAAACTGCTTCCAGAAATTTAGGCTTCGGTCTAACAGAAAACAAAAACAAAAGAAAATGAAGGAGATGAAAAACACAATTAAGGCAATAAGAAGGTATAAAATCAATAAATTATTTAAAAAAATAAAAAATGATGAAGAGCTTTGTAGATAGAAATTACAAAATAGATGCGAATGGTAGATATTACACAACCAAGACTAAATCTGAACTTGCTTTAAGCAAATTACAAATGGGTATTGAAATAAATGAAGAACTATATAAGAGATGGGGTAGCGAACAATATCTTATTGAAAATCAAGAAATATCAAAAAAAATACTTGATATGGAACAAAAAATAAAAAAGGAAAATGAAAAAAATGGCAGGGTATAGTATTGAAAAAAAATTAATTGATGCCTTTATTATCACCGCAAAAGTAAAAGGTGAAAAGATGTCTGATATAGTTGAATGCGCAATTATAGACTATGTAATAAAGAATAAAGCTGAAGTTAATGAATTAATTAAAAATGAAGGACTTAAACTAATTGATTTATGAAAAGAATTGATCTAAAATTAGATGAAGAATTATTTGAATTGTTAACAGCAATTTCAAATCTTAAAAAAGTAAATACCACAGATATAATCACTTCGTTGATTCAAGATTATGTTAAAAAATACAAAGGTGATGTTGAAGATAGCTTCAACGATTTCTGGTACAAAAAAGAATTATTGAAATAAAGACCATATGAAAAAACCTAAAACACTAAAAATAAATGATATTTGTTTTAATATAACAAATTTAGATATTAATCAAAATTTAGGATTAGCACCATGGCAATATAAACCAAAAGATATTGATATGACTGCTACAACATCTATCAAAAATTTTAAAAAGGTACATGATTGGTTCACAGAATGCACACATGAAATAGCAATACAATATAAAAGAAACGGAAAAGGCAATGGTGTTATTTATTATGGAGTTTTTCCAAAAGAACTAAATTATAATTTTGATGAGTTTGAGGCTGGGTGTGACCTATTTGAGGTTAATTTTTCTATTGACTATGTTGAATTTTATGATAATTCAATAGAACTATTAAAAGAAGAAAGAAAAGAGAAATTAAAAAAATTAAATCTATTTAACACAAATGCAAAGTGTAAGGCTAAACGTCGGGTAAAATAATAAATATGTTTCTAACATAATACTAAATGGTAAATCCACTTATATTGGTTCATTTGATACCAAAGAAGAGGCAAGGGTGAATAACCTTAAAAAATGATCCAATTATGAATGCAAATTATTATCAATGAAGAAATTAATAAAAAATGAAAATAATTCAAATAAATATTCAAAAAACAGGTAAGATACGTAAAAGGGGCAGACAAATATTTTATATATAATATAAAATATTAAGGTTAAAGACCTTACAAAAAAGAATCAACCAAACAATGAAAATTACACAAGAAACTTATGATGAACTAATTAGTTATTTAGAAAACAACACAACCAGATTTGTAAAATCAAATCAGATTTTAGTTAATGTTCCCGAAATTAAAAATTCAGTTAACCTAAGAGAAATGGTTAACCACCTTAGAACTAATGGTAATACAATAGTTAGTTCTTCACTTGGTTATAAATTAAGCAATGACTATGATGAAATATTTACCTGCATTGTAAACCTAAAACACAGAGCAAGTCAGATTTCAAGTGCAGCCTTAGGAATGCTTACAAGCACAAGCACAAAACTGATATGAAAATACTTATAACCATTATACTGATATTCAAGAACAATTCGTAAGAATTGAAACTTTAATACCAAAAAATAAAAATGTAAGAATGAAAACCAAGAAAGATAATTACAAAGTTATGCTTCAATACACGAATTATGATGGAGCAATGTTTCCACAAACAATTCCACAAACAATTAAAGAGTTAATTACAGATTTAATGAAATGGGAACGCAAAGAAAAGATCAAAAAAATAATGAAAACTAAATGAAGAAGGAGGACAGAATAACATTCAGATTAGGTAAAGAACTTATTGAGGATTTGAAATTAGTTGGTGATTTAGAGGGTGAATCTATTTCATTTATTGTAAGGACAATACTACAGGATTACATCAACTATTATATGTGGAAGAATACGAATGAATCAAGAGCAATTGAAAATGAATCAAGAGCAATTGAAAATGAATCAAGAGCAATTGAAAATGAATACTTTGAAAATATTGGCACTAAAAATAATTCAAATGAGTGATTACCAGAAAAAGTGCAAAAACGAAAGGCTCAAGAGCTCAAAATGAAGTACGAGAGTTTCATCTGGTTCTAATGGTGTCGATATTAAACTCTCTCCCGCAGCCAGAAAACTTTTACCCTACTCTATTGAGGTAAAGAATCAAGAAAAAATAAGTATCTGGAAGTCATTAACTCAAGCTGAAACAAACACAAAAGTAGGAACTGATCCAGTTCTTATTTTTAAACGCAATAGAAGTAAAACTTATGCAGTTGTTGATCTTGATGTTTTCATAAAATTAATATCAACTGATGACAAAAGAAATGAAAGACCTGATAAGTGACAATTATGAGGAATTATTTAATAACTACTGTAAGTTTCAGGACAAGCACAAATTAAGTAATTCAAAGTCGTGTGAGGATTTATTCAATGATAAAATTCTATATTTTATTGAAACTGAAATATCTAATCCGACAAAATCTATGTTGACTTCATTTCTCAAAACGAAAAGAAAGAAAGAAAAACAAATAAAAATCTGTGAATTTAAAGATGTTCACACTCAAACGGAATCGGAAGAATTAATATGTAAGATTAAATATCTATTTGTCGATTATCGTCCAAAAAAGAATAAAAAATAAGTGGCTTATATAAATAAACCTAAAAAGACAAGAACTAACAACAATATAAACAAGAACTTAGCTCAAAAGCATGTCTATAATACTCCGACTTGGAAGTCATTAAGAATTACCAAACTACAGAATAATCCTTTGTGTGAAGAATGTCTTAAAAATGAAAAAATCACCGCAGCCGTTGAAGTTCACCATATTCAGGCATTTATGACGGGAATGAATATTCAGCAAATTCAATGGCTCGGTTTTGATTATAGTAATTTGATGTCATTATGCGAGCAGTGTCACTCCGACATTCATTCAAAAAAAAAAATCGCTGGGTGAAATCAAAAAGTTTCACAAAATGAACTGTTAGCCTTTTGGGATTTATTATATTAATATTAACTTATATAGGTTAATTAATTTGTTTTTAACTGAATTAGATTATTTTTGCAATATGAACAAGCAAGATATATTTGGAGTGATTACTGGTGATTTGATCAACTCGTCGGGGGTTATACGATATATTAAGAAAAAAACTCCCGAACAGTATGCCAGTTAACGTTTTGCGACTTGGTGTCTGTTATTTTGGCTTGCAGACAATTGTCTTTAAAAATAAATTTTATAGCCAAAATAATAGCACCAAACCGCTGTTAGTGGCTGGTGCGGTAAATTAAACGAAAATGTGTTACGGATGTTACGAAGAAGCTGGCAAGCCTGCCATTGTAAACTATAAGACAAAAAAGGCAGCAGAACTTATTAAGGATTTGTATGAGCAAGATGGTTGTGGTGTGGGTGGTTATGCTCATATTGTTAATCCTGTCTGAATCAGCCGGGACCATCCGGCAAACCCAATCCTTTAAACTAAAAGAAAAATAAACTAATCATCTTTGATTAAAAGAAAAGAAATGATATTAATTTATTAGTTCTTTTTTGTTTTAAGATGTTTTAAGAGGTTATTATTTTAAGTTGATACTTCATTCAACTTTCATTTAGTTCTTTATTAAACAACTTAAAACACAAACCAAATCAAAGAATAGAACTAATAAATAGATGAATGAATGAATGAATGAATGATGAATGAATGAATGATGAATGAATGAATGAATTTTGTTCTTCAATAAGAAATAAACAGATAATTTATTTAGAATCAGGCCACCTATAAAGTATTGATTACCAATCCAAAACAATTTATTTAGAAGCGGGCCACCTATAAAGTATTGATTACCAATACAAAACCTCTCGCTAAATCTCATTGTATGAAATGAAAATTTAGAACTTTTTTTTCTAAAACGCTAATATTATGTAAATAATGTCAGCCATTTAGCCTGTATTTCACTATAGTATGTAGGGCATCACTAATTTTTGTTCACTAAGACATTCTGTCTTAGTGAAGATTAAATAAAAAAATTAAAATCTAAATGAAATCCAAACTGATAACTGATATTCGGAAATACTTAATCGATGAGACAATCTATACACCAAAGGATGAAATTACGTTAGTTCTTTTAGAACACACATATTCACAATATCAACAATCAGTAAAAGAAGTTAAAAAGGAAGGACAAGTACTAAACCAAACTGATTCAAATGGTAAAATCAGAAAAATAGTAAATCCCTCATTTAGAAACTTACTTGAAAGCCAAAAACAATTATTTAAACTGATCGATTCACTTTACTTAAGTCCTAAATCAAGAAAGACTAAAAAAGAAACGACCGAAGAAAAAGAAAATCCTTTCATGGATCTAATGCGTGATATAAGTAATATAGAAAAAAGATAAACAAACATGGGCAATGAAATTTCAGATTTAGAATATGAAATGTTTTATGAACTAATTGAAAGTTGTTTTGATCGAATAGAAGAAAAGTTAGACAGAATAAACGAAAAAATAATCCTTGATTAACAAAAATGTATCGTTTTTATAAATATATAAAAAATGTTAAAGAAGAAAAGATTAGTGTAGGTTTAGAAATAAAACAAGCAGTGTTAAGATATGAAAATGATTTATTAAGAAGTGAATTATATTTCAATGAGCAGAAGGCAATCAAGGCGATTACTTTTATTTCACACTTAAAACATTTCACAGGTAAACACGATAATAAGAAATTTATATTAGAACCATGGCAGTGCTTTATTATTGCAAACATTTTTGGATGGACTTATAAAAATACAGGATTACGAAGATTTAACAATGCTTATATAGAAATAGCAAGGAAGAATGGAAAAACAGCCTTATCAGCAGCAATAAGTTTGTATTGTTTGGTAGCAGAGGGAGAGGCGAATGCAGAGGTTGTTCTTGCTGCCAACAGTCGAGAACAGGCAAAAATCGCATTCTCCGCTGTATCAAAGATGGCGAAGAAATTAGATCCTAAAGAACAATATTTAAAGACGTATCGGAACGAGGTTTTATTTGAAAACAATATTGTAAAGGTTGTGGCTTCCGATTCAAGTAAACTCGATGGTCTAAACTGCTCCTGTGTAATACTTGATGAATACCACGCAGCAAAAACTTCAAATGTTTATGATGTATTAAAGTCTTCACAAGGTATGAGAGAGCAACCACTTTTTGTAATTATTACAACTGCTGGTTTTGATAAAGCATCTCCTTGTTATTCTTTAAGAAGTACCGCAAAGGAAGTATTAGCAGGATTAAAAGAAGATGACTCACAATTTATAGCAATCTATTCACTTGATGATGAAGATGACTGGTCAGATGAAAAAACTTGGATTAAATCAAATCCCAATTTAGATGTTACAATTAAAAGTTCTTTCTTGAAGGATGAAATTAACAAGGCGAAAAATAATATCAGTCTTGAGACTGGTGTTAGGACTAAGAACTTGAATACTTGGTGTGATACAATAACAACTTGGATAGCAGATAAATATATTTATCAGGCTTCAAAGAATATTAGTTTCAAAGATATAGAAGATCCAACTGACACAGAGATTATTGTTGGTGTTGACTTAAGTAGTAATTCGGACATCACGGCAGTTTCTTATCTGTTCATGAAGGATGAAAAATATAATTTCATAGTTAAGTATTATCTACCAGAGGATTCTTTAAACTCCGCAACAGATAAAGAATACTATAAAATTCAACAACTCAAAGGTAATTTGACACTGACTCCTGGTAATGTAGTTGATTATAACTTTATACTGAACGACATTCTTGAAGTAAACAAGGAATACTACATAAGTAAAATTGCTTATGACTCTTGGAATGCGACACAATTCGCAATATCAGCAACAGAAAACTATTTGAATCTTGAACCTTTCTCACAAACTATTTCAAATTTCAATAGACCAACACAGGAATTTGAAAGATTGATTTTACAGAACAAGATTGTAATGAACAACAATGAAGTCACGAGATGGATGTTAAGCAATGTTTATCTAAGAAGAGACAGCAATGGAAATGTAAAACCAGACAAATCAAAGAAAGACAAAAAGATGGATGGGGTAATTGCGATGCTTATGTGCTTAGGAACTTATTTAATGCAGCCTCACTGGAATATAACAATTATCTAAAATAAGGTGAATGAGGTGTTTCGGGTAAAAAATAATAATATATGAATGAAACTATTTGGTTATGATATCAGAAAAAATACAAAACAAAGTGAAGAAATGCGTTCTATCTTTGATAGTTATGAACCAGTTTATGGTGGATTATCGTATAGTACGTTTTCAACATTTCAATCTTCTAAAGCACTTACACTTTCAGCTTGTTTTAGGGCAGTAAATTTAATAAGTGACGCTATTGCTTCACTTCAAATGAAAGTATATCAGGTTGATGACAAAGGCTTTAAAAGTGAAAATTACAAAAATAGTTTATATCCGATATTATCTTTTGAACCAAATCCTAATATGGGAAGGTTTAATTTCTTCAAATTAATCAATACTTCTCTCCTACTTCGTGGAAATGCATTCATAAAAATAAACAGGGATAGTAATTTTAATATATTGACTCTTGATTTTATAAATCCTGACTTAGTAACTATTACAACAGTATCAAATGAAATAAAATTCTTAATTGCTGGATCAAAGGGAATGGTAAACAATAGTGATATGATTCATATCTTGAATTTCCCACAAATGAACAGCCATTATGGTATGTCAACTATAAGTTATGCCTTTCATACTTTGGAAGTTGCTTATAATTCAGAAACACACGCAAGAAATTACTTTAAGGGTGGCGCAAATGCAGCTGCATTATTAACAACAGATAATACATTAGGACCAAAACAGCAACAGGATATTATAAATTCACTTAAAAGTACTTCCAATGCTGAGACAGGTAATCCAAATGGAGTCAGTATTATAGGTGGTTTAATTAATCCAAAGATTCAAACTTTAGGTATTTCACCAAAGGATTCACAACTTTTAGAGACTCGTTCATTCAATGTTATTGATATTGCGAGATTTTTCAACGTAAATCCAATATTATTATTTGATATTACGAAAGCATCTTTCAATAATATAGAAAATGCTCAACTCGATTTCTTAAATACGACCCTTCTTCCTATTATTGAGAAAATCGAGAATGAATTTAATAGAAAATTGATTTTACCATCACAAAGGAGAATGTCAGAAATAAGATTTGATTTAAGTAATATGCTTAGAGCGGATCAAAACTCACAAGCAAATTATTACTCTAAATTATTCTCTATTGGAGTGGTTAACGCTAATCAAATAGCAAGAAATCTAAATTTACCTAAGGTAAAAGGTGAAGGTGGTGATAGATATTGTATTTCAACCAATTTACAAGATTCAAATAATTTAATTGTTAATCAAGTTAATAGTATTGATAATAAGGTATTAACAACTGAGACAACAACTACTAAAAATAATTAATATGTGTGGGCAAAATATTATTATCATATGGTGGATATACCTCAACACAGATAAAAAATAGATCGGAAGTACCGACAAGTTCAAATATTATTGTCTCTGGAACAACTGTTTTATGCAACAATGTATCAATGTCACAAATTGCCACGACATTAGGTATATCTTCTGGAAGTACTAAGTTAAGTTCATTATCCTTATCTGGGAATGTGAATAAATGGTCTAATTATTCACCTTATAATTTTATTTTAAGTGGTAGTTCTTTAATAGGTCCAATAATAGCAGCACCATATTCTGTTGGTGAATTTGCAGGTTATGATCATACAGCAATTCCATGTTCTATAACTGCATCTACAGAAGGATGGTATGCTTATAATACTGGAATGACAGCAATTACAGCTTCTACAGCCATAAGTTTAGGACAAATTGATTGGTTTAATTATATCCCAAATCTCGGGTCATTAAATTGTGAAGTAAAAATAAACGGGTCTATAAAAGGATCAGGTCATACTGATTTAAATAACTCAAATTACTTATTAACGAATCCATATAATTTCAATATACCTATTTCATTATCTGGTTGGGTATTTCAATATGATGGACCTGCTTTTGTGAGATTTTATTTTGGAACAGTTGGTACAAGTTATACTGAGATATGTAATATTCCTAATGTGACGGGTTATACAATGGGAGTTGCGTATAAATGGTATGCAACTGGAGTACAATCTTCCCCATGTGGAGGTGCTATGGGTCAAGTATATTACACTTTAGAAACTGTCGCAAATTGGAATTCCATATCATACTTTTATACAGATATGGCTTGTACGACTAAATTCATACCAATATCTTCAGGTAATATTGGTTACAGTGACGACAATATAACAACAAAATATATAGCTTATATAAGTTCATCAGGTGGGGCGATGTCGGGTAATACAACTTGTCCAACTACTACAACCACAACGGCACCACCCACAACTACTACTACAACACACGCACCAGTAACTTATGATATTTACCTTAATACTGCGACATCATCTGTATTTACAATATACTGTTTTTATAAGATTGGTTCTGGAGGAAGTTGGGTACAAAATATATTCAGTTCAGGAAATTTCGTCGGCTGTCCAAGTGCATCATATCACGCATTGTCACTTTCAATTCCTTATGGTTCTGATGTTTATGTTGCATTAAGGTCATCAGCAACACAAAATATAACATTCGGACAAAGTTCATCCTCTTGTGGATCTTCAACAGGATATTGTGGACAAAGTTCACCATATACAAGAGTAAGTATGACAGCAAGTGTAACTGATTATTTCACAGCGGCAGCAGGTCCAACTACTTGTTAAAAAATAATAATATAAAATGAAAGAATAATAAATTATTTACATATGCGGGACTATATAAAAATAAAATATAGTTATGAAATGTAATATTTATTATTTAACAGATGAAACAGGAATACCAAAGTATGTTGGAGCAACAACACAAAAATTAAAAAGTAGGTTAGGAACACATTTATCAGTAAGTAAGAATAATAAAACCGAAAAAGATAAATGGATTTTAGAAAAAGGTAGAAAAAATATAAAATCTATTTTAATTGAAGAATGTGATATTGAAAATTATTCAGAAAGAGAAAAATATTGGATTTATGAGTATAATAAAAATGGTGAACTTACAAATAAAGATAAAGGTGGAACTGGGGTAATAGTTGGGTGGAATCACAAAGAAGAAACAAAAATATTAATATCCAAAAAAGTATCAGAAAGAAATTTAGATGAAGATTATAAAAAGTTACAATCTGATTCACATAAAGGAATACCAATGAATGAAAAAGCAAAAAAAGAACTATCTGAAAGAATGCAAGGAAATAAATTTGCTAAAAGACAACATTCAGAAGAGACAAAAGAAAAAATGTCAATGATAAAAAAAGGTAAGATTAGTTATATACCTAATGAAGAAACTAATAAAAAAATATCTGAAACATTAAAAGGTAATGTTCCAGTAAATAAAGGAAAACCAATGTCTGAAGAGCAGAAATTAAAATTAAAAGAAGCTTGGATAAGTAGGAAATTAAAATATGGTAATCCTACATTTAAAAAAAAATAATAAGTAATGAAAGAAATAAGAGCCATAAATGATTCTGAATTTAGAGTTTCACCAGTTTCAAGACAAATAGAAGGATATGCATTATTATTTAACTCATTATCTAAAGATTTGGGTGGATTTACTGAAATTATAGCACCAGAAGCATTAAATGGTGTTATTGAAGTAAGTGATGTTTTAGCTTTATTTAATCATGATGATGATAGAGTATTAGCCAGAAATACTTATGGTAAAGGAACTTTATCATTAAATGTAGATCAAAAAGGTCTTAAATATTCATTTAATGCACCTAAAACAGCAATCGGAGATGAATTATATGATGCTATAAATAGAGGTGACTTAAGAAATTCAAGTTTTGCATTTACTGTATCAGATTCTGGTCAAAAATGGGAAAAAAATAGTGATGGTACATTTACAAGAACCATAACACAATTTGATAAGTTATACGATGTGTCACCATGTTGGATTCCAGCCTACCAAGATACTACAGTTGCAGCAAGGTCTTTAGATTTAGTAAAAAATAATGAATTAAATATGGAAGAAAGAGATACTAATATAATAGTAAATATTGAAGTAGAAAAAGAAGAAGAAGAAGAAGAGGATTGTGCTGGTGAAAGTACATCAGATTGTTGCCCAAATTGTGGTAAAGAATGTGATAGTAATTTTTGCCCTGATTGTGGAACACCATGTGAACCAACTTGTGATACAACTGATTCAACTGAACCAGAATTAGTAGAAATAGTATATAATGGAAATTCATACACGATTCCTATAAGTGTAATAGAACCATTTATAACTGATACTACTGATACTGTTGATTCAACTTATGTTGAAATGGATTCATGTAAAAAACGTGAAATAGAAGAATATTTATCAGCATTAGAAACAGAAATTGAACAGTTAAAAAAACAAAGTAATTAAAAATGAATTTACTTGAAATTGTTGATAAACGCAACACTAAACTAAAAGAATTAGAAGATTTTACTAAAAAAGTGAAATTGGAAAAAAGAAAAATGAATGATGATGAAAATTCTTCATTTACAGAAATCAAAAATGAGGTTGAAACCTTAACAAAACAGATTGAAGACATTAAAAAAGCTGATGAAAAGGCGGTAAGAAATGAAATCAATATAAAAAACAAAGAAAAAAATATGAACACAAATTTTTCATTATTGAAAGCGGTAAGAGAAGCCGTAAATGGTAACAATTTCTCAGAAGAAACAAGAGAATTAATTGAAGCAGGAAAAAGAATGATGACTGATGCAGGTCAATCTTTTGGGGGAAATATTCAAATACCTATGGAATTTGAAAAACGTGCTGATATTGTAGTAGGTACTGACGCAAATGGTGGATTTGCTGTAGATAAAGAATACTTCAACATTTTAACACCATTAACATCTAATTTAGTCTTCACAAAAGCAGGTGCGACTTATCTTTCTGGTTTAGTAGGTAATTTAGTAATTCCTACATATACAGGTAGCGCAAGTGCATGGGCAGGTGAAACAACAACTGCAACTGACGGAGCAGGAACTTTCGCACAAGTAACTTTCACACCAAGAAAACTTACAACTATCTTAACCATCTCTAAACAGATGTTGAATCAAGATGCAGTTGGTCTTGAAGCAATGTTAAGAAGCAATTTAGTTACTTCTGTTGTCACAAAACTTGAAAATACTTTATTAAGTTCAGGCTCAACTGGCGCAGGTCCAGCTGGTTTGTTCGTTTCTGGTAGTTCTTATACCTCTACTTCAGGTTTAACATTTAGTAAAGTTGTTGCTCTTGAAGGTGCTCTTGATACCGCAAACGCATTAACTGGTAATATTTCTTATATTACTCACCCTAAAGTAAAATCAGCATTAAAAACTACTGCAAAATTTACTAATGGTTACACTCCAATTATGGAAGGTGAACAATTAAATGGATATCCTGTATATGTTACTTCTAACATGGTAAGTAATGTACAAACATCACAAGCAGAAACTGGTATTGTTATGGCAAACTGGAAAGATTTAGTAATTGCACAATGGGGCGCACTTGATATTTTAGTTGATCCTTATACCAAAGGTGCAGAAGCTGAAATCAGATTGATTGTAACAGGTTATTGGGACGCAAAATTCCTTAGAACAGCATCTTATTCTTTAGGTTCTTTCTATGTATAATATTTAGATATTTTTCTAAATATCAAAGTGAGCAAGGCATAACCTTGCTCACTTATAAAAACAATTCACCTAAATGTATTTAGTCACTCTTGATGAAGCAAAAAAGCACTTAAATCTTGAATCATATTTTACAGAAGACGATAATTATATTTCTTCACTAATAGATGTTTCATTTTTTTCAATTAAAAATATTTGTAGAAATACAACTTGGGTAGATACTTCAGGAATTACAGGAAATACTGATTTTGCTGATTATTCAATAACAGGAACGACAATACCTTTAGTAATTAAACACGCAATATTATTAATGGTAGGTAATCTTTATGCTAATAGAGAGCCTGTTTCATTTGGTAGTCCTCAAAAAGTACCATATACATTAGAATATTTACTCGAACCATTTATTAACTATGAAATTCAAAATAATCCTACAGACGCACAAATTGCCAGCCTTTATGGTACAAGACCTTGGATTTAAAAACTAACGAAACTTAATGAGAGCAGGAAATTTAAAATACTCTATTACATTATTATTTAGCCAACTAACAACAGATTCATATGGATCAAAAACAGAAGAATGGGTAAAGTATGCAGATGTTAGAGCAGGAATTGTTTATAAGGGAGGAAATAAAAATATTAATGACAATGAAATGTTTAATAGTTCCAATATCGATTTGACTATTAGATATGATAAATTTATTAATGAGCAAATGAGAATTTTATTTAATGACAAAACTTACAAAATAGCAGCATTAAATAAGAATCCTTTTGATAATAGTTTAATCGTTTCGTGTGAATTAATAGTTGGCTTATCATCATCAGAAATAGTTGCATTAACTGGGTCAACTTATGTATATGGAGGTACTTCAGGAACTAATGGTAGTTCTGGTATAAATGGAACTTCAGGTAGTTCTGGAACAAATGGTTATACACCTATTTTTAATGAAGATTATTATGATGGTACTTCAGGCACCAGTGGCACTTCAGGTGTTGGTATAAACGGCAGTTCAGGTAGTTCTGGAAATAATGGAGTAAACGGTACTTCTGGTATTTCAGGAACTAATGGAACTTCAGGTACTTCAGGAAATAATGGTATTAACGGTACTTCTGGTAGTTCAGGAAACAACGGGATTAATGGGACTTCTGGTAGTTCAGGATTAAATGGTGTTAACGGTACATCAGGAAGTTCAGGATCAAATGGCACCTCAGGTAGTTCAGGAAACAACGGAGTCAACGGCACATCAGGTAGTTCAGGCACGAATGGTACTTCTGGAAGTTCAGGTGCAAATGGAGATAAATATTCCACTACATCAAATACAAATTTAACAATTGGTACAGGTTCACAATCATTAACAGTAGGTACTGGATTAGCTTATTCTGCTGGTCAATCATTAGTAATAGCTAATGGAATAAATGTAATGAATGGAACAGTTACCTCATATAATACTGGATCAGGTTCATTAGTTGGGAACATAACAAGTATATCTGGTTCGGGAAACTTTAGTTCTTGGTCAGTAAATTTAGGTGGTGCACAAGGAGCAGCAGGTATTAATGGAACTTCTGGTTCTTCAGGTATAAATGGAACTTCAGGTTCATCAGGTTCGTCTGGTAATAATGGCGCATCAGGAAGTTCAGGAATAAACGGGATTACAGGAACTAATGGCACTTCTGGTTCATCTGGAACTAATGGTACATCAGGTAGTTCAGGTATAAACGGTGCGACAGGGATTAATGGTACTTCTGGTTCATCTGGAACTAATGGAACATCAGGTAGTTCAGGAATAAATGGTTCTTCAGGAACAAATGGAACATCAGGTAGTTCAGGTTTAAACGGTGCGACAGGAAATAATGGCACTTCTGGTTCATCTGGAACTAATGGAACATCAGGTAGTTCTGGAATAAATGGTATCAACGGAACATTAGGTAGTTCTGGAACAAATGGTACTTCTGGAAGCTCAGGAACTAATGGTACATCTGGAACCTCAGGTTCATCTGGTTCTTCAGGTAACAATGGTGCAACAGGAACTAATGGTACTTCAGGCTCATCAGGTTCAAATGGAACTTCAGGTAGTTCTGGAATCAATGGTACTTCTGGAAGCTCTGGTATAAATGGAACTTCAGGTAGTTCTGGAATCAATGGTACTTCTGGAAGCTCTGGTATAAATGGAACTTCAGGTAGTTCTGGAACAAATGGTACTTCTGGAAGCTCAGGAACGAATGGTACTTCTGGAAGCTCTGGTATAAATGGAACTTCAGGTAGTTCTGGAACAAATGGTACTTCTGGAAGCTCTGGTATAAATGGAACTTCAGGTAGTTCTGGAACAAATGGTACTTCTGGAAGCTCAGGAACGAATGGTACTTCTGGAAGCTCTGGTATAAATGGAACTTCAGGTAGTTCTGGAACAAATGGTACTTCTGGAAGCTCTGGTATAAATGGAACTTCAGGTAGTTCTGGAACAAATGGTACTTCTGGAAGCTCAGGAACGAATGGTACTTCTGGAAGCTCTGGTATAAATGGAACTTCAGGTAGTTCTGGAACAAATGGTACTTCTGGAAGCTCAGGAACGAATGGTACAAATGGAACCTCAGGTTCTTCTGGTACTTCTGGTTCTTCTGGTAACAATGGTACTTCAGGTTCATCTGGCAACAATGGTACATCAGGAACTAATGGTACTTCAGGTTCCTCTGGTACAAACGGCACATCTGGAAGTTCAGGAATACATGGCACAAACGGTACGTCAGGAAGTTCAGGTTCATCTGGTAATAATGGAGCAGCAGGCACAAATGGTACATCTGGTTCTTCGGGAAATAATGGAGCAGCAGGCACAAATGGTACTTCTGGTTCATCTGGAACTAATGGTACATCAGGAAGTTCAGGTGTTTCATCTAATTCAGGTTATTCCTCATTTGCTTCAGCAGCAGGAACAACAACATTAACAGCAAGTTCAAATTATTACAACTATTTCACAGGTTCAACAACACAAACAGTAGTAATGCCAGTTGTTTCTACCTTAATATTAGGAAGACAATTTTATATAAATAACGGTAATTCATCAGGTATTATAACAGTAAATTCATCAGGTTCAAATGTTATTATAACATTAGCAGCTGGAACAGATGTAATGATGACTTGTATATCAATAGTAGGCACTACAGCAGCAAGTTGGGATTATAACTATTTGGGTTCAGTATTAGCAACAGGAAAAATATTAAATGTATCAAACAATTTAACATTAGCAGGAACAGACGCAACAACTTTAACATTTCAAGCAACAGATACATATGTAGGTAGAACAACTACAGATACTTTTACTAATAAAAGAAATACACCACGAGTTTATACAACTACATCAACAGCAACTTTAACACCTGAAATTGCTACTTATGATTTATTTACATTAACAGCACAAGCAGCAGCATTAAGTATTGCTAATCATTCAACATCAACACCAACAGCAGGAGAAAAAATGATTATTAGAATTAAAGATAATGGTACAGCAAGGGCATTAACATATGGAACATATTATAGAGCATTAGGAAACGCATTACCATCAACAACAGTAATAAGTAAAACTATGTATTTAGGTTTTATTTGGAATTCTACAGATACTAAATGGGATTTAATTGCTTATACAATAGAGGCATAAAAAATAAAAAAATTAAATGGCAATAGCTTTTGATACTTCATCTAAATCATCAGGTAAAACATTTGCACATACTTGTACAGGTTCAAACCTTGTATTACTGGTATATACAAATACTTATACAGAACACGCATCAGCAGTTACTTATAATGGTGTTAGTTTAACTAATATAATTTCACAAATTGGTAATGATTATATGGATGTTTGGATTTTGGTTAATCCTTCAACAGGAACAAATAATATAGTTATTACTTCCACAA
>Ga0209083_1002090_pt1 | contig 19914 bp, 14 predicted proteins | sample AM7aDNAmetaG_FD_184132 | JGI IMG/M metagenome (GOLD analysis project Ga0209083, IMG submission 184132) | Freshwater microbial communities from Finland to study Microbial Dark Matter (Phase II) - AM7a DNA metaG (SPAdes) (version 3) | ecosystem: Environmental > Aquatic > Freshwater > Lake ...
ACCGGAGTAAGTCAGGTGTGGAGTCGCATAGAAGCGATGAGGGTAAAGAATGAAGAGGTAGCGGCGCTGTTATCAAAGCTGGAAGTGGAGATAGCTAAGTGTGAAGTGTGAAGACGTGACCCCGATGGACTACATGACGATAGTTTGCAGGACCCTAAAGAACGATTGGGTGTTCGAAGACTTCAATAAATTTAAATTAGCTGTAAGTGTCTAAAGAAACAAGTCTTTAGAGTAGAAGTTATTGACTGTTAACATAGGAGGCAGGATGGTGCTCAGCGTAAGAAAATCATCGTTAGCCGTATTGATGAGCATGGTTATTTTTATTGCAGTGAATGCATACGCTCAGAATGCGGATGAAGCTCTAATGTTGCTAAGGGAAGGCAATACGCGTTTTGCTGCTATGAAGATGCGGCATCCGAATGTAAGTGCCGAAAGAAGAGTAGATACAGCGGTGGGTGGGCAAAATCCGTTTGCGGCCGTTCTTGCGTGTTCAGACTCAAGGGAGCCGGTAGAGGTGATATTTGACCGTGGCATAGGAGACATTTTTGTCGTTAGGGTCGCTGGTAATATAGCGACAGATCCTAGCGTTATAGGTTCGATTGAATATGCTGCGGAGCATCTCGGCACATCCCTCATAATTGTAATGGGCCATACGGAATGCGGAGCCGTTAAGGCTGCGATATCAGGGCCTCCTTTATGTGGGGATATTCGCGCTATCCAGAAAACCATAGAAGTTGTTGCTGTTAAAGTAAAAAAATACCAACCCGCTTTACGCGGAGATGAGTTATTGCACGCAGTGGTTAAAGAAAATGTCTTTCAAGCAATCGAGGATATTTTATCTAATAGCGAAGAGATCAAGCATATGGTCAGAGAAGGCAAATTGAAGATACTACCTGCGGTATATAATTTGAAAACAGGCGCAGTTGAGTGGTTATAAGAGCTCATTCCAAAAAGTTGAGCCAAATAATTTGACTTTATTTTATGCCGGAGGTATACTCAGCTAACAAGGAAAGATGCAATGGAAGAAGATAGTAGTAGTACGATATAAATTTTGAAGCGGCTCGTAACCCGGGTCGCTTTTTTTATTGAAAGGAGTATGCTATGGGGCGTTCGGATCAGGAGAAAGGTTATGAGGCGCTTAGCCCGTTTGAGCTCAAGAATAAATTAATGAGCATGGCGCAATGTTGGCGCGAAAGAATAATGTTAAATGCCGGAAGAGGCAATCCGAACTGGGTTGCCATAGCGCCGCGGGAAGGGTTCTTCCAGTTTGGATTGTTTGCGTTGCAAGAGTCCCAGAGGTCGCCGCACAGGCCCGGGCTCGGGTCTGTCGCGCAAAAGGAAGGGCTATCCAAAAGATTCAAAGATTTTCTCACGAAGAACTCAGGCAAGCCAGGGATCGCGTTTCTCGACAGCATTTTCAGTTATGTATGCAATGAAATAAAAATAGACGGGGATAGCTTCCTTAATGAGATGGTCGATGCCATACTCGGGGACCACTATCCCACGCCGGACAGGATGCTTGAACTGTGCGAAAAGATAGTCCACAAATATTTTGAACAGGAAATGTTCGGAGGCGCGGGAATCGGAAAATTCGACCTCTTTGCTACGGAGGGCGGCACCGCCGCCATGGATTACATATTTACAAGCTTATCGGAAAATAAATTGATCCATAAGGGTGACAAGATCGCTATCGGTACTCCGATATTTACGCCTTACATAGAAATACCCAGACTTAATGACTACGAACTCGTCGAGCTCGAAGTGAAACAGGACGAAAATGCAGACTGGCAATATCCCGATTCGGAAATCGAGAAACTGGCAGATCCGGCAGTAAAGGCGTTCTTTCTGGTCAATCCATCCAATCCCACGTCCGTAAGCATGCAGCAAAAGACACTGGATAAAATAACGCAGCTTGTTAAGACACGCAGAAAAGACCTCATAATACTTACCGACGACGTATATGGTACATTCGTTAATGGTTTCAAGTCGCTGGCCGCCGCGGCTCCGCATAATACTATCCTCGTCTATTCGTTCTCAAAGTATTTCGGCGCTACAGGATGGCGCCTGGGCGTTATTGGCATGCACGAGGATAACATTTTCGATAAACGAATAGCGGCGCTGTCAGCAGCGGAAAAAGAAGAGCTCCATGCCCGCTACTGCACCGTTGAGCTGGATCCGAACCACATGAAACTAATTGACCGTATGGTGGCCGATTCGCGTTCGGTGGCATTGCACCATACTGCTGGGCTTTCGACGCCCCAACAGGTGATGATGGCGATCTTCTCTCTATTCTGCCTGACGAATAAAAATGGCGACTATAAGAAGATGGCCCAGGATATTGTGGCAAGGCGCTTTAAGGATCTATATGTGTCGCTCGGTATGCCTAATCCCGAGAATGCATACGACGCGCACTACTATACGACGATTGATATCCCAAAACTTGCGAAGGCGAGATACGGCGCAGATTTTGCGGCGCACCTTGTCGAAGGCTATGAGGCCATAGATTTTGTATGGTGTCTGGCTGCGAAAAAATCCATCGTATTAATGGATGGCGGAGGATTCGATGCTCCCAACATGTCGGTCAGGGTCTCTTTGGCCAATCTTGATGATGACGCATACAAAGCGATCGGCAAGGGGATAAGCGACCTTCTTGCGGACTACTACCATGTATGGCAGATGTCGGGCAAGAAGGCAGGAGGGAAGACACATGCTGCATGATGTTACAGAGGTAATGCGCGCCAATCCTGAAATAGTGCTTTTCCTTGCACTCGCTATAGGTTATTTTCTGGGCAAACGGTTTAAGATATTCGGCTTTTCTCTCGGCTCAACCGCGTCGATACTCCTTGCGGCGATCATCGTCGGTCAGGTAGGCATAACTGTCCCGCCACTCGTGAAGAACATAGCCTTCGCGCTATTCATATTTACCGTAGGTTACAAGGTCGGGCCGCAATTCTTCGGCTCGCTCAAAAAGCAGGGCCTGAATTATCTTTGGCTGACGCTTGCAGTGGCGATAACATCGCTTGTAACAACAATTTTTATAGGTAAAATGCTGCATTTAGATAAAGGCACGACCGCGGGCATGTTCGCCGGTTCTATGACTACTTCAGCCGCCCTGGGCACGGGAGGGGATGCTATAAAACACCTTGCCGTTTCAGCGGAAGCAAAGAACGTGTTCGATTCGAATATGGCGGTTGCATACGCGATCACATATATATTCGGTACGGCCGGCACTATTGTTCTTATAAAGATGGCGCCTGTTCTGTTAAAGATAGATCTCAGGGATGAAGCAAAGAAATTGGAAGAAAAAATGGGCGGATCGGCGTCAGAAGAGGATGGTCAGGGGGAATTCTCATGGACTCAGCGGTTGGATATGAGGGCTTATACGGCCCTCAACGGCGCCGTAATAGGTAAAAGCATTTCGCAGGTCGAAGCTCTTTTTCCTGTTAGAGTGGCTATAGACAAGATAAAGAGAGGCACCCGGGTGATCGAAAGCACCCCCGAAATAATTATCTTGCGTGAAGATACTTTGTTAGTGTTGGGCCCAACGACCAATCTCGTTAACGCGCCTGAGTTGATAGGGCCGGAGGTTGACCGCACGGCTATAATCGACGTGATCGGTGAGATCATGGATGTGTGTGTTCTGAATAAAGAGGTAGTCGGCAATACACTCGGAGAGCTCGGAAAGCTCAAGCTTGCGCATGGAATATTTTTGCGTAAGGTTACCAGGCAGGGCCACGAACTGCCGATTATGTCCGGTACGATAGTGCATAAATGTGATATACTGCAGTTGGTCGGCGCCAAAGGTGACACTGAGAAAGCGGTTGCATTTTTAGGATACGCCGAAAGATCAACCACAGTTACGGACCTTGTTACTGTGGCGGTTGGCTGTATAGTCGGTACTTTGCTGGGGTTGATAGTTGTTCCGGTATTCGGTATCCCTGTGACACTGGGCACAGGCGGCGGAGTTCTTGTAGCCGGGCTTTTATGCGGATGGCTCAGGTCTCTGCGTCCAACATTCGGACAGATCCCGGGCGGTGCTCAGTGGATACTGGGAGATCTCGGGCTTAATCTCTTCGTAGCCTGTGTGGGTATTTCTGCCGGCCCGCGCGCGCTTGTCGCGATCAAGACGACAGGGCTTTCTGTATTTTTAGGAGGGATCGCTGTAACGACCCTGCCTATAATTATACTTCTGATCTTAGGGCTTAAAGTATTGAAGATGAATCCGATATTGCTCTTAGGAGCAGGGACAGGTTCACACAACTGTACCGCCTCACTCAACGCGATCATCGAAGCATCCGGAAGCCCTCTCGCCGTATTGGGATATGCCGCCCCATATGCATTTGCGAATGTAATCTTGACAGTTTGGGGTACCATTATTATAAGCATGATGTAAATGCGGTAAACCTTAAGTAAACAAGAGGAATTATGAAGAAAATGAGATATATAGCGCTTTCGATTTGCTGTATGGCGGCTTTGGCAATTTTTGCTGCGCGTTCTTATGCGGAACTGCCTACGGTGGTGATTGTTACTACAGGTGGTACTATAGCCGAGAAGACAGATCCGAAAACCGGTGGCGCGGTCCCCGCGGTATCAGGCAAAGATTTAATCGAAGCAGTTCCCGGTCTTGGCAAGATTGCCAATATAGAAGTGGTCAATTTATGTAATATAGATAGCTCCCAGATGACGCCCGAGATATGGGCAAAGTTATCTAAGGCCGTTGACGAACGCCTTGCCGATCCTAAAGTAAAAGGAGCGGTCGTTACCCATGGCACCGATACGATGGCAGAGGGGGCATATTTTCTTGGCCTTACCTTAAAGAGTGATAAGTCCGTAGTGTTTGTCGGCGCTATGCGCGATGCCTCCGATGTATCGCCAGACGGGCCGGCAAATATTTTGAACGCCGTAACGCAAGTATGCTCGGATGAGGCAAAAGATTGGGGCGTTACCGTAACGCTTAACCAGTATATTAATTCCGCGAGAAACGTGGTGAAGACCAATTCTACCAATGTCCAGACATTCGATTCCGGAGAAAAGGGGTACCTGGGATATATAACTATGGGGAAGGTTATCCGTTATAATGACGCTCCGCCTAAGCAAAAGCTTCCTCTCCCCAATAAATTACCGGATGTGACTTTCCTTAGCACATTCGCCGGGGATGATGGTTCGCTCGTGCGCTTTGCCGTGGACCACAAGGCTAAAGGCATAGTGATAGATGCCGCTGGTGCGGGTAACGTTAACGCAAAAGTTTATGAAGCCGTTAAGTATGCCATCTCTAAAGGCATAGCCGTCGTCATAACCACGAGTGTTTATCACACCGGGGTGTGGCCAATGTATGGTGACCAGGGTGGCGGCGAGATGCTTGAAAGGAACGGTGCCATATTGGGCGGCGATCTGCCCGGTGCGAAGGCCCGCCTTCTTCTCATGCTGGCTGTCGCGAAAGAGAACGGGGATGTATCTAAAATTAAAACATATTTTAAACGCTAACCATGAACAAGAAAGTAGTAGCGTTTGGCATATTATTAGGGTGTGTGCTTGTAATAGCCGTGACATATGCCGCAACCGATGAAGATGAGATCTTTACCACAGCAAAATTTAACGACTGGCTGTCTCAGAAGACAGCTACCGGTAGCTGGACCGGCCTCCGCTCTTCGCTCGAGACCGCGGGCATTTCCATATCTTCAAACTATGCAACTGATATAGGCGGTAATCCTGCGGGCGGAGTTAAGCAGGTTGCTAAATATTCCGGGTTTCTTTCTCTTACCGGCGCACTCGATTTTGAGAAAATAGCCTCCATAAAAGGACTGGCGTTAAAGGTAAGCAATTTTCTGGCTACCGGACGCGATATATCGGCGGCAATAGGGTCTTTTTACAGCCCGCAGGAGGTATTTACATCTGGGAGCTACTTTTTCGGTGTTCTCGATCTTTCGCTGTCAGTGCTTGACGATATGTTCACCTTCGAGGTGGGCCGCATCTTCGCCGGAGATATCTTTGCCGTTTCACCCATGTTTCAATATTATCTGACAAGTGCGATCGATGGAAGATTGTCTGCCATACCTTCCGATGTGTTTTTCCCGCATTATAGTATCGCCGCGTGGGGTACACGGGTTACCTATGAGCCGAATAAAAACTGGAATCTTGTCGCCGGCATATATAATGCCGATCCGAATGTAGCAAATGTCAAGATGCATGGAACGGACTTCAGTTTTAATATGGATAAAGGTTACCTTGCGATAGGACAGCTCACTTACAAACACGGACAGGAGAAGGGAGATCTGGTTCTTCCCGGAAGCATCTCCTTCGGAAGTTATTATGAGTCCAGTCGATTTACCGATCTATCAAATTCCAGCAAGCGCCGGCATGGTAATTACGGTTTTTATCTCCTGACTGACAAGATGATATATAAAGGCGAGTGGCCTGATTATGAGGGTCCATCCTACTTAAGATCAGGTGCTATGCTTGCAGAGAGAATTAAAAAACCTTTTGATCAACAACTGACTTCCGTGCCTCTTGATAGACCGAAGGGTCTAACGATATGGGGCGGTGCTTCTCTTGCCCCGCAGGATAATATAAATACACAAACTTATGAGATCGCGACCGGTCTTGTCTATCAGGGTCTTCCTTTTAACCGCAATCGTGATGTGACGGCTTTATGTTTTGTTCTAGGCCATTTTAGCGAGAAGCTCGAAGGCCAGAGCGATGAAATGATCCTGGAGTTTAACCATCGATTCCAGATGGGGCCGTGGTGTTACGTTACACCTGATATACAGTATATAATAAATCCGAACGGACAAAGTAACATCAATGACGCTCTGGTTCTAGGAGTTGAAACAAGTTTTGACTTTTGATATAGAAAAACGGGGTCATGTCTTCACACTTCACACTTGACAGCTGCTATTTATTTTGATACCCTTCCTTCATGACTCGTCAATTAAGAATAGAATTTCCCGGCGCATTTTATCATGTAATCCAGCGAGGTATTGACAAAAATAACATCTTTGCCTCATACGAGGACAAAGAGAGATTTTTATCATACCTTAATAACGCAAATACCTCGTACGGTGTAGCTCTTCATTCATACGTCCTTATGGATAATCACTACCACTTAATCATTGAGACTCTAGAGGCATCATTAAGTAAAATTATGCATTATATCAATGTCAGTTATGCCGCATATTTTAATGCAAAGTATAAGCGAACCGGGCCGCTATATCAGGGCAGATTCAAAGCGGTGCTCGTGGAACAAGACGAATATCTTCACTACCTGTCCTGCTATGTACATTTAAATCCTGTCAGAGCCGGCATTGTGAAATCTCCCGGAGAATACACCTATTCCAGCTACAATGCCTTTACGTCGAATATTAAGAAATATGAATGGCTTAGTACCGAATTTATTCTATCGATGTTTGATAATAAAGTATCAAAGGCAAAGAATCTATATGAGCAATTTGTCATAGATAATATGGGTAAAGAAAAAGAGGTTATAAGTCAAAATACCAAGAATGGATTCTTATTGGGCAGTGATGTCTTCTTAGGGCGCATAAAAGAAAAATTCGTCGATGGTAAGGCAGGGAATCCAGAGGTTCCCACTTTAAGGGAGTTTAAAACAAGAGTGGAGCCCTCGATGGAGCGTATCAAGCTCATCGTGGAGAAACATGCCATTAGCGATAAAAGGATTGCCCGTAGCTTATCCATCTATCTTACACGAAAATACACGCAAAAGACGCTTAATGAAATAGCCTCTTTTTATGCCGGGATAAAATACACCGGAGTAAGTCAGGTGTGGAGTCGCATAGAAGCGATGAGGGTAAAGAATGAAGAGGTAGCGGCGCTGTTATCAAAGCTGGAAGTGGAGATAGCTAAGTGTGAAGTGTGAAGACGTGACCCCGATGAAATCGTCGCGCAAGCAAAAATGCATAGTGACATTTGCGCGGTCATGGATCGGCCTGGCAGCTACGCGGTGTCTGGGTAAACATGGCATTCATGTTATAACAGGTGATACCACCACCGTCGCAGCCGCGAACTTTTCGTGCTATTCGAAAGAGAATTTTGTCTACCCCGATCCTGATACGGACCCAGATGGATTCATCGATAAGCTGGTAGCTGTTGTCAAGGCTCACTCAGCCGTCGATACCGATCTGGTTCTCATGCCGATCTTTACCGATATCTACCAGATCCTGTGTCATAAGGACCGTTTCGAAGGGCTGGTAAAAATGGTATTGCCGCCGAAAGAATCGTATGAGCTCGTGCGTAATAAGGCTCGGTTGGCCGAACACTGTATGCAGCTCGGGATACGCATCCCTCCGACGTACGCGGCTAATAGCGCAGGAGAATTTGATGAGTGTGCGCGAAAGGCGGATTACCCGGCCTTCGTGAAGTTGCCGACAGGTTCGGCCTCGATCGGTGTATGCAAAGTCTCGTCATGCGAGGAAGCGATCAGTGCGATCAGTGATATGATCCGTCGTTATAATATCGTGACTCCCGGGCTATTGCCGATTCTTCAGACGGCAGTTGGGGGAGGTGACTATTGCTCGACATTTCTTTTTGATCATGGTGAATATCGCGCGTCGACGACCTATCACAATATCATAGATTTTCCGAGGGATCAGGGAGTGGGTGCATTACGGGAGACGGTGGATGCGCGGCCTTTGGAGCAGATTGGCAAGGAGCTTTTACGAAGGCTTAGCTGGAACGGTGTCTGTGAGATCGATTTCAGGTGGGACGGTGTTTCCGAGCCGTGGCTTATCGAAGTAAATCCGCGTTTTTGGGGAGGGCTCGCGCAATCGATCGAGTCAGGCTGGATCTATCCGATCTGGATGTACAATCTTGCGGTAGCCGGAAAGATTGAACCGCAAAAACCCGAAAAAATCGACGTGCGCACAGTGAACCCGGGGTTGATAATAATGCGGATGTTCCAGGATTTCGTTGATGCCAAGGATTCGATGCCTATTATCGCGCGAGCATGGGATGAATTCAATTGCGAGCAAAAGAAGAAAGGTGCTGTGGCGGCGGCTCAACTTCTCAATAAAGTCGGCGGTGCTATCGGCTTGCCTATGCGTCTGCAGGCCGTAATGAAACTTATTAAAGAGGAGCACGGGGCGATCAGTGAATTTTTTTCGTGGGATGATCCCCTGCCAATCGTCGGCCTGATCTATCCTCTACTGGTCTATGTTAAACATGGCGCGATCACGCCCGAGCTACTCGTGGGGGAGAAGGGCATACATAAAGATGAACCGGCGGATTGACGAATGTTAAAAAAGGGATGGCTCTTTTTAAGCGCTATGCCGCGTATTTTTCACGCGCGCGTGAGGCCTGGCAGAAAGTGTCCGTCAATCGGCCTGGCCGTGTCCGATGCTTGGCCCGACCGGTATCAGTTTAGGAGACTGCCATACGACCTGGCACTGGCGCGCTTAGGTGCGCGCGTGGTGACGCTGGTGCCGTATCATTTGAAGCGGATTGACCGAATGCTCAATGGTATTCATGGGCTCGTGCTTGCCGGCGGAGAGGATGTCTATCCGAGACATGCCGGCGTGGAAAAGCACGGTTCCCGTGATACGAATTTGGACAGGGACACCTTTGAGCTTGCTCTGCTGGACAGAGCTAGTGAGACTGGAATTCCGGTGCTGTGCATTTGTCGCGGCGCGCAGTTGCTTGCAGTTTGGGCGGGCGGGCGTCTCGAAAGCCAGGACCACGATGCCAGGCGTATGAAATACCATTTCAGCTCGGTCAGGAGACTGGCCCGGCATCATGTTGATATGAGGCCCGGAACGCGCCTGTGGGATATTTTCGGCGATAAGCCGGTACATACCAACTCGTTTCATCATCAGCGGATCACTGATCCCGGACGGTTGCGTATATCCGCCATTGCCGGTAAAAAGGATATCGAAGGAGTGGAACTGCCCGGCGAACGGTTTGTCGTCGGTGTGCAATGGCATCCGGAACTGCAGGCTATTTTTAGCGATGCCAACCAGAGATTGTTCCATGCCCTAGTTGACGAGGCGCGCAAGGTTCAGTCTTTAGAATAAAAAGTGGTCGGTCTTAAAGTGAGAATAATGAAGATGATCTATGCGAAGCTTCACAATTTTGCGCGGAGTAGCGAAAGCGGGATCTCTTGCGCTACTTTTTTATTGAAAACGGACCAGTCCCTATAGAAAGGATATATATATTATGAGAAGGATAGCTCTTGTCTCCTGCATTGTGGCGTTTTTGTTTCTATCCTCCCAGTCCTATGCACAACAAAGGACTACCATCATTAAGGAAGTTTTTGGGCCGAAGTACACAGCTCGGGATGTCGTGCCGGAGAGCGAGCGATTTGAGATTGGGGTGGGGGCATGGCCCTCGACCGACAGGCTGGACTCATTTGTCTACTCTTCGAGCGAATGGATAGACGGTAATGTCCTCCGCGCAAATCGGGGAGATACTATTTCTAAGTTGGAGTACAAGCTGCCTTCCTGCATGACGATCATAGACATAGGTGCGTATCTATTCGGTTTTTTATATGCGGATGCGTCCATGGGTGTCGGCCAGGTCGTCGGCCAGCAGAAAGACTACGACTGGTATCCGCAGGAGCGATATGATGCCAGATCATTGTACGATTCGTCTGCCGATGGAAATACTATAACCTGGGATGCGAACGCCGAATTGCGCTGTGTCGATTGGAATAATGGCAAAAGCTTTATAGATCTCTCTCTTGGATATCTCTATTACCGAGAAAGCGTAGTGCATCTTCACGATACCACGACTGTTATTGCCCAGGATTACCTGCCCAGCAATACGCCGCTGGCAGGACATGATTCGCAGGACAAATATACTTTTGATGGTTTCAGGATAGGAAGCCGCTGTAGATGGGAGGTATTTGATAGGATCGCTTTTAAGGGCCGCGTCGGTGTTATACCATGGATGAATGCGATCAATAAAGGTTATTGGAATCTGCGGCAGACACAGTTTTTAGGCACATCGGCCGGAACCGCCGTCGACTTAATGGGAGGTTTCGAATTCAGAATAACCAAAAATTTCCTCATAGAGGCCGGTTATAAGTACATGTATTTCGAATCTTATAAAGGCATGCAGAGGACTCGCGCCATCGACAGCGAAGAATGGAGCGAGATAGGCTTCTCGGCGAAATCCGAACGCGGAGGCTTTTATTTTAAGGGAAATCTAAAGATGTAAAAGGAGGGGGATATGGGGAGAAAATTGATTTTATGTATTTTGTTTTTAGTTGCGGTAGGTTTAACTACAAATAGTATTTATGCTCAAGAATCATCAGTTGATTATAAACAATTGGTTGCCAAGTGCAGTGAGGCGATTAAGCAGGCAAAATCATACTGTGCTAAGATGGAATATAAAAACTCCTTTACAATTAACTCGCAAGAAAATAAAGGTAATTCCGCAGAGTTACATATAGTCTTTATAAGCCCGGACAGATTTAAGATAGAGCAAGTTATAGATGAGGGCAAGGATGAGAATTTGTGGGACGGCTGGATATTGATAGGCAATGATTATTATGTTCTTAATGCGGCCTTCGGTTGGGAAAAGGGAGATGATGAAAATCGCATATCAATGTGTAAAGCCTATTCTCCCGAAGGTATTATAAGACAATTAGAAGGCATCGAAAAGACATACAAGAGAGACTCTATAAGGCTTGTTACTAAAGACGGAATAGAGTGTTTTGTGATCAAATATTTATTTGGCAAAGAATCAGTTGATATGAAATCTTTACCCCCAGAATTCATAGATAGCAAAGTAAGCGGAACATATGAAATCTGGATAAATAAAAATAATTATTTACCATTAAAACAATCAGAAGAAGCCTCCTATTATTTAAATGAGCAAAATAAAGCGACCTCATCAACGAACTTAAGCTATTCTTCATATGGCGAGAATAAGATAAAGATTGATAAGCCCGCGCTCGGCAGTAAGACCTTCTGATTTTTAAAATAGGGGGCAAAGATCCCTTCAATATAGCGTAAGACAAATGTAATGGTTATGATGATTTGACATCTAACTTTTTAGGTGTATACTTTTGACATGGCTCGGCATAATCCGATAGGTTAAAAAATGGGGTGCACAATGAAGATTAGGCGGGTATTATTTATTGTTGGCGCATTTATCATCCTATGTTTCTTACCGACAGCCGCATTCGCGGCGGACGGCACTTATACCGATGCGGTCACCGGAGGCAACTGGAGCGATCTTGGGAATTGGAACTACGGTTTAGGCCCTATAGCTAATGGTACAGGGTCAACCGGTGATTTTAGCACGATTAACATTACAGCAAATAATACGGTATATCTGAGCGGAGGCGTTACCCGCACGATCGGTAGCCTGAAGTTCGGGGATACTACACCGTCCGACCATGGGTGGATTATATCGAACAATAACATAGCGGCGAATACTTTAACACTCGACGGAGGCACGCCGACCATCACCGTTGGTAATCTGGGTACCGGGACGACTACCATCAGTGCAGAGGTCATAGGGACCGGGGGCACTACCAAAGCAGGCACGGGGACTCTGGCGCTCAATAAAGTCGTAGATCTTGCCGGTGATTTTACTATTTCGGGTGGAGCTGTAACGCTCGCCGCTTCTGATGGCGACTTCGCGGTCGGCGGGAATTGCAATCTGAGCGGAGGCACACTTAATGCCGGAACCAATGCCGCTCTCGCATTTATTCTGGACGGTGCGGGCACTCAGAATCTTACGTCTAACGGACAGTCATTCTATAATCTGCGGTATTCCGGCACCGGAAGACTTGTTCTCCAGGATGCGTTGAATGTAGGTCTCAACCTGACCAGTAATGGCACCGGTACGTTCGATTGCAATAATCAGACCGTAACGATCAATGATTTCAATAATACGAGCGGGACTTTTATTGCGCCTACCTCGTCTACCTTCACTATATCGGGAGGCTGTGATCTTCGTAACGGCACTTTTACTCCAGGCGCAGGTACTGTTACCTTCAACGGAGGCGGGACCCCTGATCTTATTACTGCGGGCCAGCACTTCAATAATGCAGTCTTCACGGGCAGCATGAATATGCTTTTGAACTCGCTTATAGTAGATGGCACTCTTCAGCTCAGTGGTGGTGCCAATCTGCAGACCAATGCCCTTAATGCCACCGTGACGGGGCTTACGACCATTTTAGCCGGGACTTACACTGCCGGGGCCGGCACACATGCTTTTAACGGAGGCCTTTCGTTCGACGGCGGCACCATTAACGGCACGGGTACGATCTCAGGTTCCTCCTACAGCCTTACGAACGCCGGCACGATAAGTGCCATCCTCTCAGGTCTGGGCGTTACTCTCACAAAGACCGGAGCGGGCACGGCTACGCTATCGGGTAGTAATACCTATACAGGATTGACCGATGTGCAGGCGGGCACTTTAACGCTTGGGAAGGCCGGCGGCACGATCGCAGATACGGCGCCGGTTAAAGTCAGTGGCGGCACCCTCAACGTTGCTAATTCCGATACAGTAGGCGCTGTCGAGCTTTCGAGTGGAACGATAAGCGGGGCGGGAACCCTCACCGGATCTTCCTATAGCCTTACTAACATGGGCACGATAAGTTCCATCCTTGCCGGCGGGGGCATTACTCTCACAAAGACCGGAGCTGGCACGGTAACTCTATCGGGCAATAACACCTATACCGGGCTGACCGATGTGCAGGCCGGTACTTTGTCGCTGGGAAGAGCCGGTAGCACGATAGCGGATGCGGCACCGGTCAAAGTCAGCGGCGGCACCCTCGACGTTGCCAATTCCGATACTGTGGGCGCTGTTGAGCTCTCAAGCGGGACGATAAGCGGAGCCGGGACGCTGACAGGAGCCTCCTATAACCTTACAAATACAGGCACCATAAGTTCTATACTCGGTGGCGGGGGCATTGCGCTCACCAAGACAGGCGCCGGAACGGCCACGCTCTCGGCCAGCAATACCTACACAGGACTTACCGACGTGCAGGCGGGCACGCTGGCTTACGGCGCGAACAATATTATCGCTAACGCTGCAAATATTAAAGTCTCAGGCGGCACGCTTAATGTCGGCGCCTTTAACGATACAGTTAATAATGTGCAAATGACAGGCGGCGGGATCAGCGGCACTACCGGCGTATTAACGGCCACCACGGATTTTGATATGCAGGCAGGCACGGTTTCCGCTATTCTCGGCGGTAACGTAGGTCTGACAAAGACCACGGCGGGAACCGTAGCGCTTAACAGTGCCAATACCTATACAGGAACTACGACGATCACTACCGGTACGTTACAGGCCGGTAATGCAAGAGCTCTGGGTACGGGCGCCGGCGGCGTTGCGAACAACGCCACGCTCGATATCGGATCGACGACTTTGAATATAGGCGGTAATTATATTCAGGGCGCGGGCGCAACGCTCAAGGTCGCCATTAACGGCACCGCCAGCGGTTCTATAGTCGCGACCGGAAACGCTACTGTGAATGCGGGCGACCCTCTCATTCTGGCCGTCTCGAATTATGTTCCGAACAACGCCACTTATACGATCGTAGACGGCGCCGGCGGCGCGGGTGTGGTCGCCCCCCCGCCATTACCGTCACCGGAGGCAACCAGGCGACATTTACCGCGACAACTGTCGGCGCAGATCTGGTGCTGACAGCAAACCGCACTGCGAACGGTTTCGCCAGCGATGCCACGACCGGGAACTCCAACGCCTCTGCGGTTGGCACCGTTCTCGATACCATCACAAGCCCTTCAACCGATATGACAACGGTTCTGAACACTATGGGAAACTTAAGCAACTCGCAAGTGGCCTCAAGTCTGAATATGATGGTTCCCCAGGTCGATGCCGGTGTTATTAACACAAGCACGACCGCTCTCAATAATTTCGTCGGAGTCGCCATCGACAGGGTGGAGAATGTCCTGACTATTGCCCGCGCCCAGGATTCGGCCATAACCGGCATGTCCGCCGGCGAAGAGGGCAAGGCCAACGGCATCTGGGGCAAAGGGTATGGCAGTTATCTGACGCAGGGCACGCGTAACAATGTCGCCGGATATGATGCGTGGAACGCCGGCACCGCGCTCGGCGCCGATCATCTCTTCGGAGACAGCGTTACACTTGGCGCGAGCGGCGGCTATGCCTACGGGAATGTCGATGGGGATGTCAATAACGCAAACACCTATATCAATAGCGCGCAGGTTACTCTATACGGAGGATATACAAATCAGAACAAACCTTATTTCATCGACGCGGCCGGATCTTTTGCGTATAACTGGTATGATGGAACGCGTGATATAAATGTCGGAAACGTTATATTCCGCACGGCGAATGCTTCATATGTGGGCCAGCAATATGGTGTATATCTCGGCGGTGGCTACAAGATCAATGCAACAAAAAATATAGAATTTACGCCTCTTATGTCGCTTCAGTGGAACCATCTCCACCTGGGCAGTTATACCGAAACAGAGGCAGGAGCGCTTAATTTGAGCGTAGCCGGCCAGGACTACGACCAGCTGCAGTCCGGGCTAGGCGCAAGGATCGCAACCCCCGTGAAGTATAAATGGGGCACCTTCACTCCGGAAGCCCACGGTAAATGGTTCTATGACTTCATCGGAGATCCATTCGCGTCCACGTCTAATTTTAACGGCGGCGGCGCGGGATTCGGTTCCAATGGATGCAAGCCCGCGCTCAATAGCTTCAATGCCGGCGGTCAGTTGATATTCGATTTTAAGAACGACATCTCGATCATAGGCAACTGCGATACGGAGATGAAGGACCAGTTCTTCGGGATCTATGGCTCGGCGACGCTGAGGTATGATTTCTGATAAGCTTTAACATGACCGATAAGATCTTCTCCGCCTTATGTGTTGCCCTCTTGCTTTCATTCTGTTTATCGGCCGGACTTTCGGTAGCCGCGCCTTCATTTATGGAGCGGGCGTATGGGGCCCAGAAAAGAGCATGTCAGGCCGGTTTCAATAAAGAATATATGAAATCCGGCATCTTCACGCTCGCTACATACCGGCGATTCGGCGTTCCTTCCGACACCATCCGAGTTTATATAGAAGGTGATGGAAGGGCATGGGAGACCAAAAGCAGGCTCTCCGAAGATCCCACCCCTTCAAATCCTCTCGCCTTAGTATTAGCCACAGACGATCCTTCCGATACCGTAGTTTATATCGCAAGACCCGGTCAATTTCCTCCGCCAAATACTACTAAATGCGATCCTGCGTATTGGTCCAGCCGCCGGTTTGCGCCGGAAGTCGTTGAGGCATTCGACAAAGCTATCGATATATTGAAGGGAAAATCAGGGGCTAAGAACGTAGAGCTTGTAGGGTATTCCGGGGGCGGGGCGATCGCTGTCCTCGTAGCTGCGCGGCGAAACGATGTCTCGGCCATCCGCACCGTAGCGGCCAACCTTGATCCAAAGGCATTATGCGATTATCACAAAGTAAACCAGCTCGATGGTTCGATGGATCCTCTCGATGTCGCGCAAAAAGTGGCCGGCATACCTCAACGTCACTTTATCGGCCCGAAAGATAAAGTGGTTCCATCTTTCATAGCCGGCTCTTTCGTAAAAAAAGAGGGTAATACCGATTGTGATTGCATTACCACCGTTGACGGCGCCACGCATAAAGACGGTTGGCGTGAGAAATGGAAAGAGCTTCTATTAATGCCGCTAACTAATGGAAGACCTCAATGAAGATTGAAGCTGGAAGCGGAGATAGCTAAGTGTGAAGTGTGAAGACATGACCCCAAATGAAATTACCATAAATGGTATAAATATTGCATATCGCCAACAGGGTCAAGGCCGCCCTGTAGTCTTTGTTCATGGATTTGCTTCATCCTCATATACATGGCTATCCCTGGTAAAATTATTACCACCTACCTTCAGATATATCGCGTTGGATTTGAAAGGTTTCGGACGTTCCGATAAACCCCGGGACAAAGCATATTCAGCATATGATCAGGCAGATATACTAACCGAGTTTATCAATAAACTCAATCTGGACAACGCGATAATAATCGGTCACTCCTTCGGAGGAATGGTGAGCCTTCTCGCCGTGCTTTCGGGACGCATAAAAAAATCTATTGGAGGGCTTGTCCTGATCGATAGCGTGGCGTACTTTAAGCATATGCCAGAATTTATAGCAAAATTGAGAATACCTGTGGTAAGCATGCTCGAGCTGGAGCTTCTTTCATCGCGTAAATTAGTGCGGCAAGTAATGGAAGAAGCCTTTTATGATAAATTAAAAATATCCGAAGAGATGATAAATGAATACACGCAATACCTGAACTTACCGGGCGCAAAAACAAGCCTTATAAGAAGCGCCGCTCAATTTATATCCGAGGAGATGAAACATGTGCATGAAAAATTCAGTCAAATCGATATCCCTACGCTCATAATCAGCGGGGTGGATGATCGGTTGATTCCGGTCCAGGAATCATATTATCTGAAGCGCGATCTTCAGCATGTAGAGCTAAAAGTTATTCCCCAGTGCGGACATTCTCCGCAGGAAGAATGTCCTGGCGAGACGGCAAAGATCGTTCTGGAGTTTTTAGAAAAGTCCGAAAGCAATCCTCTGGCCATAAAAATAGCCACATTTCCGACGAACGTTAAAATGAAAATAAATGAACTTATCGATAAATGGACACCATCCACCCTGGTCTTCATCGTTTTCCTATCTTTCATTATTTTACCGCTTAAAGTGCTTAAGCGATTTGGGTACAGATCAAAAGGAAGTGGGTGGCGAACAATAACGCAATCGTATTTAAGGACGGAGCATTCGAAATTTATCTTAGCTGCCTTCAGATTAAACGTGTGGTCCGATATGCTGCCCGGAGACGATAATGACCTGGCTCTTACAAAGGCCCATGTCGTCGAGAGACTGGCGCTATTTCTAAGGAATCATCTGATCACCCATCTGCGGTTAGAGTGGGGACGTTTCTCGGCCAAAAAGGAGATAAAATATCCTGTTGATATAGTCTGCGCCGATTTTAATGACGATGGGACGTTAAATAGTATCGATCCACATTTCGACAGTCGGTGGAATGTGTTCGGGGCCATTTCAGAAGGCCGTAAGCAGTTATTGAATGCTTCCATCGTGAATGCTTACAATGCCCTGAAAGACGTTAAAGACGAGAAGCGCCCCGGAAAACTGAAAAAAAGATTGATGAAATGGATACGCGCCAACAGATCCGTCTCGAGGGAAGAACACGCGCAGAGCGTCGATTACCTGAAAAAGGTTTTGAACAGCACCTTTATCCATTTTGAGACATTGCCTTATCCGGATAAGCGCGGCACGACCGAACGTTTTAAATATCCAAATTTTATGAAACGGAAGCATCCCGGCTTCGGGATCTTTAACATATGCTGTAGATTAACGGCGAATTATGCCGAGGCAGACTTTTGGTTCCAGATATCTCACATCCTTATCGATGGGGTTCCTATGCAGGAGATCCTGAACACTTTTAAGGCTGAATGGACGACATGCGGTGATCCGGTATTTCCTTCGGTAACATATGAAAAAAAACAAGGCAAAGAGATCGTCCCTGATCCGTGTTCTACCGAAGGCTCCGAAAGGTGCCTATATAGCGGAAGCCAATTCATCGATTTCCGATTATTTCTTAAAATGAGAGAAGAATTGACCGCCCGCTATGCGCGTGAATTATCGGCGCCCATCACGGTAATCAGCATGCTCGGCTGGGGCCTGGCGCACCATGATGCATTTGCCGGACGCAAATTCCTGTTTCCGGTGGATCTGCCGGCTGTCGGAAAAAATGAGCGTACGCTGGGATTCGTTGCCATCCGTCCGTCTTCTTATTTTAGCGGCCACCCGGATAAAGACGGCTTCCTGGTATATCAGATGGAATTTAACAAAAGGCTGTATAAGACACAGGCCAGGATAAGCGAGATCTATAAATTATTTGAGACGCTGGCATTATTGCCGTCACCCATATACCGGCTTGCGAAGAAATTTGTGAGGTCAGGACTTTCTGAGATGATCGGGTCCGTAGTTATTACTACGATTAAGGATGCAGATTTTTTTGTAGCGCCATTCAGCGACATCATACTCGATGGTTTTATCGCGTTCGGGAATTTCTCTATGCGCACGAAGGATGGCGATATGGTCGGGCTGGTGAGCGTTAAGAGCACTAAAGAGAACGCGATCCGGTATATTAACGCGGTAGAAGACGTGGTCGCGGATTTCGGTAAATACTTATAATTTTTTAACGAATATTTTTTCTACTTTGAAATTTTTCCAGTACGAATCGAACCAGCCGATTCACTGCTTCCTGAGATATGGGGGACGGATTAGTTAAGCGTTTGCCTAACACCGCTTTAAGCTGGCTCTGATCAAAAGTAGGCTCATCCCAGAAATATTGCTCATAAATCTTGATCGTGCGGAAGAATCGCCTTTCAAGCGGTGAAAGATCTTTAGTGGTTTCCATCGGGCATAGTGTGAACCCCGGCCAATCCATGGCCCTTTGTATATAGGTTCCAAGGGTTCCCAGACGAATCGGATGCGGGTGGGTCAGATGAAACGATTTTCCCCATGCTCCTTTAGTCTCGATTAATATCGATATAAGATGCGCCACATAGTCCACGGGAATGAAGTTTTTTGTTACATCCACATTCCCGAGGATGCGAAATCTGTCGTCGTGCTGGGTCCTCGAGGCGTTTAGCCGTTTATATATCATCTGGCGGGCCCAAAAGAGACGTAAAATAAAATTGAAGAGATGATGATCTTCGCTCATACGGCCGCTTTGTGTATCCCCAATGATAATGCTCGGCCTTAATATCATAAACCGGATGCCTTCCGTAGCTCCTGCATTTCGCACATCGGATTCGGAAATAGCTTTACTGCGTTCATAGTTATTGCGAAAACCCACTGCCAGATCGAGCTGGTCTTCATAAACAGTATCTGTTCTGTCTCCGGCCACGTAGGCAGAGCT
>Ga0209083_1002094_pt1 | contig 19903 bp, 12 predicted proteins | sample AM7aDNAmetaG_FD_184132 | JGI IMG/M metagenome (GOLD analysis project Ga0209083, IMG submission 184132) | Freshwater microbial communities from Finland to study Microbial Dark Matter (Phase II) - AM7a DNA metaG (SPAdes) (version 3) | ecosystem: Environmental > Aquatic > Freshwater > Lake ...
CAAGGTGGAGATACAACTGAACGGCGCGCCGCTCGACCTGGCGTCTGCGAAGAAGCGGCTGAACTACAACGATTGCTGGCTGGACTTCGACGTTTCCAAAACCATGCACAAGGGAAACAACGCTCTGGTGGTGAAGGTAAGCGCACGCAACCCGCACGTCATCGCGCCTCTGGTGATCCGTAGCGTCGAGGTGCTGGTGCGTTACGCGGAAAAGTAATCCGCGAGTAAGAACGGGCAATGGCTGCACTGTTCGTTTGACGACCGCCGCCACTGCGCCGTAAGCTTTTTCGTGAAACCGCCAGCCGTTCCATGAAATGCGTGACAAGAAGAACAATTCTCGCCAATAGCGCAATGATCCTCCCTTCACTTAATTGGCCGAAATCCAAGCGATGGCATACGCGCGCGATTGTGGCGTTCGCACTGGCGTCCATTTTTACTCTTCAAGCCGTTGCCACGGACACCTCGCCCACTGCGCTGTTGGCTGAGTCGTTGGCGCTCGCGAACAAGCGGACGGATTATGGGGATGCACGCGCGATGGCGGCGTTGCGGCTCGGGGCGACGATGCGGATGGCGGGGATGAAGGACGCCGCGGCGGCGGCGTTTGAAGAATGCGTCGCGCTCGTGGCGCAGGGCGGCGATGCCGATAATCGCGACGAGGCGAAGATCGAACTGGCGCGCGAGTTCCTGCTGCTTGGCTTGCCGGAGCGCGCGCGCGGCCTCACACGCGAGTTGAAGGCGCGCGAATTCGATCTGGCCGGGCAGTGCATCCTCGCGCGCACGGCGCTGGAGCTTGGCGATGCGACGGAGGCGGAGCGGGCTGTGCGGGAGGCGCTCGTGCTGGCGCGGACGCCCGGTCGAAAGACGGACAGGATGGGCAGGGCGATGCTGTGCGCGTTGGCGCGGGCGGCGGTGGAATTGAAGCAGCCCGGGCTGGCGCGCGAGTGTGAGGATGCGATCGCGGATGCTGTGTGGAAATCGGCGCTGACCGGAGATCGTGCCGCATCAATGGCCGGGAGCGGCAATGTGGAGGAGGCTTTGCGCATCGCCGCGCAGGCGATGGATGAGCACATGGCCGTGCTCGCTCACGCGCGCGTGATGGCGGCGTTGATCAAGCGAGGCGGTGCACCGGAGCAGGTGAGTTCCGCCTTGATGGCAGTGGCGGCGAAAATGAAGGAGGCGGACAAACGCGAGTTCGCGCTGCGAATCGCGGCGGGTGTCGTTGCGGCGGCAGGCGATGTGAAGTCGGCCGCGAAGATCGCGGCGGAGATTCGCTCGCCCACCACGCGGTTGCTGGCCATGGGTTCATTCGTTGAGGCGGAGTCGTTCAAGGAGCTGATGTCGCTGCTTTCCCAAAGCGCGGCAGCGGATCAGTCCGCGCTCGCCGAGGTGCTTGCGGTCGGCTGCGGAAAACGCGGCTTGGCCGAGCAGGCGCTGACGGTCGCGGCGAAGGTGCCGCAGGGCTGGCCGCGCGTGCGGGCGCTGTGCGATGCGGCGAAATGCCTGAGGAAGGAAGGCGCAACGAAGCTACTCATCGCGGCGGTGGATGAATTGAGCCGCGTCCCGGATGCGGGCTGGCGCTGCATCGCACGCAGCCAGATCGCGCTCGCGGCGCATCGCGGCGGCCATACGAAGCTGGCGGATGAGCAGCTTGCCGTCGGGTGCGATGAGGCGAGGCACATCGAATCGGTGGATGATTACCGTGCCGTGCTACCGCAGGTGATTGAGGCGGCACTAGACTGCGGCTGCAAAGAGCTTGCGGCGAAGACGCTGGGCGATGCGTTGAAGCGCAAGCCGGCTCCTGCGCTGCGCGACGTGCTTGTGCCGATGCTCATCGACGCTGGACAACCGGATGCGGCGCTCGCGGAGATCGCCGCCGCTTCGCTGGAGAATGATTTCGCGCGCCGGTTCGTCGCGTATCGTCTTGCCAAAGCGGGTCGCGTCGCCGATGCGGTGACGTTTGCCAGCAAGTTCAACAGCCGTTTGCGCGCCGAGGCACTGTGCGACATCGCACGGGCGCAGTTGCCCGTTGTCTTGCCAAGACACGTTCCGTCCCGCCGCGTCGGCCTCTCATTGCACGGCGGGTGGATGTCTTGGACGCCGCGGCTGGAGCGCATGGGCTTGCCGTGGGAAGTCATGCCTTTCAGCGCGCCTTACGAAGAGGGGCCGGAAGGTCTCGCGGCACGCTACACGATGCTTGGGTTCCCGGGCACGGGCGATCATCACATTCAATGTTCGGCAGCCGGAATCGAGCATGTGCGCGGTTTCCTGCGCGACGGCGGCGGGCTGTTTGGCATCTGCGCCGGGCAGCTCTTTGCCATCGGGCATCCGTATGGGCACCGTTTTGTACCGGCGGACTACTACTACCTGCGTGGCGGCGGGCCGCACGAGGTGCAGATGGCTGCCGGTCATCCCGCAAGCGCGGGGCTGCCATCGCAAATGATCATCGTGCGCCGCAACGGCGACTTCATGGTGCCGCGTCCCGGCTGCGAGGTGATCGGCTGGTATGATAACGAAAACATCTGCGCGGCCGTCATCGCTGCGCGCTACGGGTTCGGCCGTGTGGTCGTCTCCAGCCCGCACCCCGAGGGCGACAATTCGTTCTCACCCACCGACCGGCTCTGCATCGAGATCACGCAATGGGTCCTGGGGGGAACACCATGAGACGATGTATGCTCATCCTCTTGATGGCGTGTTGCGCGACCCGTGCCGCTGAGCCGGACGTGCTCGTGCTCGATGGCACCGAGACCAGCTTCATGAACGACGCGCTGAAACGAATCGCGTGTCCGTTTCAAAACTCCTCCAGCCTCGATTCATCCATGCTGGCAGGTCATCGCATTCTCGTTCTCTCTGGCAAAGACCTGCGGGTTGATAAAACAGTCGCAAAAGACATCGCGGCGTTTTTGCAAAACGGCGGGCGTGTCCTTGCCGTCGGCGGCGGCGCGAAGTGGATGCTCGACGCGAAGCTCTTCGATGCCAGCGGCTACTATCCAACCGGGACCACCGAGCACATGTCCACGTTCGATGGCTACCATCGGCTGACCTTCGGCTATCCCGGTGCGAAGCCCGCGGACAACTGGCTTGCCGGCGTGCCCATGCTGTTGCGCGCAACCGGCGGCCCGCTCATGCGCCTCGGCCCGCGTGCCACGTCCATTCTCAGCGCAGGCGGGCCGTTCTCGCTGGCGGCGTTTCAACGCACGGGCAAAGGCATCGCGCTGCTCATCGGCGCAGACCCGCAGGGCGGCAACGAGTGTTATTACGACCGCGGCAAACCGGTTCCAAAACGCGGTGACGAACTCGGCACCGATACGCTGCTGGCCAACGCCCTCGCGTGGTTGCACGACCCCGGCTGCAATCTGATCCCAAACTCCAGGTTCGAGGAACTGACCGACGTCGGCCCGGACAAGAGCCACTGGAAAATCACATCGAGCAATGGCGGTGGCAGCGAATGGCAGCGCGCCGCCGCGCCGGAAGGCCGCGTCTTTCTCCAGTTAAAAGGCACGAAGCCAAACGCCACCGCGAGTGTGAGCAGCCATTGCCCCATCGTAGTTGAGGGTGGAGCGACGTATCAGGTTTCCTGCCGCTATCAGTCCACCGTCGCGTGGTCGCTCGGTGTGCGCCACCTTCGCAGTTCTGACGACGACACCAAGACGAAGCCGTATTCGATCACTGTTCCTGCGGCGGGTGAATGGGGGCAGTATCAGGCCGAACTGACAATTCCGAGCGGCGTTCACTTGATGGGTCTCTCGTTTCGCCTGCAAGGTGTCGGCGAACTTGACTTGGATGAAGTCGCATTGCGCCTGGCGAATGGCGCAAAGACGGTGGTGGATAGTGTGCCGGTAGAAACCCGCCTTGCCGCCTACCGCGCGGAACTGGAAACCTTTCGAAAGGAATTTGGCGGCGCGAGGGAATTGCCGGACGTGCGGTTCTTTTTGTTCGGCATGGGCCAGCGCGCGAAGTTCATCTATCGCGACGGGCGGTTGCTCGACGCACGCACCGGAAAGGTCGTCAAGGAATGGCGCATCAAGAGCGACATCATCGTGCCGCCGGACTATCGCGTGATGTTTGAAACCGCTGACGGCGGGCGCATCAGCATCGCCGAGGACGAGGAGGCAGTTTGGATTGAGGAAGGCAACCGGCGCGTTGCGGTTGAGGGAACGCGCGCGGCGGTGAAACTGCCGGCGTTTGCGGGCCATCGGTACGCGCAAGTGTTGCGCGTGCTGCATCAAGAGCTTCTCGTCAACATCACGGCCGCCGGGCCGGTGCCGAACTTCTTCGTGTATCCCAAGCCGTGGTATCGCGACGGGGCGATGATGGTGATGGCCTTCCGCGAGACCGGCAACCTCGGCCTCATCCGCGACTGGATTCTGGGCCTGCGCGAGCCGTTCGATCGCAACAACGGAGGCATGACCGAGCCTGACAATCTCGGCCAGGCGTTGTTCCTGGTCTCGCTCGTGAGCGACAAGAACCATCCGCTCGTGCCGAAGGTGCTGGCGGAACTGCCGCGTTTCGAACGCGAGGGGCCGCAGGGGAAATACATCGCCGGCAAAAGCGACTTCGCCGAGCATCCGGTTTATCAGACAAAGTGGCTGAAATACGGTCTGCGCGCGCTCGGCATGCCGGACAACTACGCCGTGCCGCCAGTGGCGGATAGCTATTCGGCGTTGTTTTGGATGGACTATCGCGACGCCCACGTGGCGGGAAAAGACTCCGACAACCGCGGTGCTTATCCTTACCTCGGCTGGGCGTGCGACCACTTTCACGGCCAGAAGAAAAGTCCCATCGGCAACCGCGACTATCCGCTGACGTGGGAGCAGCACGCCAGTCAGGCGAAGTATGCGGCGCTCGCGATTCTCGATCCGGTTTATGCGGAACAAAAGCTCTCCACGCCGCACACCTGGCACGCGGCGGAGGTGTTTCTTTATGTTTTGAAAGAGGCGGGGAGTTCTGCCCGCTAAACACGCTAAAGGACGTCAAAAAGAATTTATTTGAACAGGATTTGCAGGATGGGAACGCTTGGCCCGAACAGGAGAGTATTTCGATGAACCGCAGACAGTTTATTTCGACGACAATCGCCGGCGGTCTGGCTTGCACCGCGCGCGCGGCGGAAGGCGAGCGCAAACTCCGCGTCGCGGTCATCGGTCACACGGGGCGCGGCAACTACGGGCACGGGCTGGACGCGATGTGGTTGCGGTTGCCGGAGACGGAGATCGTCGCTGTTGCCGACGCCGATGAGAAAGGGCTGGCGGCCGAGGTGAAGAAGCTCAAGCTCTCCAAAGGTTTCGCCGACTACCGCGTGATGTTGGCCGAGGCGAAGCCGGACATCGTCGCTATCGCGCCTCGGTTCATAGACGAACATCGTGACATGGCGCTGGTGGCGGTGGCGGCGGGCGTGCGCGGCATCTACAGCGAGAAGCCGCTCTGCCGCACGCCGGCGGAAGCGGATGAAATCGTGTCGGCATGCGAACGGCGGCAGGTGAAACTGGCGGTGGCGCACGTGGGGCGCTATCACCCGGCGCTGCCGGTGGTGGAGCGGTTGGTGAAGGAGGGTGGCATTGGACGGTTGTTGGAAATGCGCGCGCGGGGAAAGGAAGACTCCCGCGGCGGCGCGCTGGATTTGTGGGTGCTGGGGTCGCACGTGCTGAATATCGCGACGGTCTTTGGCGGCAGGCCGGTCGCGTGTTCGGGCGCGCTTTTGCAAAACGGCCGGCCGGTTGTGCGCAGCGACGTGAAGGAGGGCGACGAAGGCGTTGGCCCGTTGGCGGGCAACGAAGTCCACGCGCGCTTCGAGATGGAGCGGAGCGTTCCACTTTTCTTCGACTCGGTTCAGAACGCAGGGGAGAAGGCGGCGGGTTTTGGTGTTCAGTTGATCGGTACGAAAGGCATCGTGGACCTTCGCTCGGACCGCGAGCCGTTCGCGCAACTTCTGGCGGGTAGTCCATTCCTGCCGGCGGACGCGCCGCGCCAATGGGTGCCAATCAGTTCCGCGGGCGTGGGGAAACCGGAGCCGCTTGCCGAGCTGAAGGACGCGGGAAACCGGCATCTGTTTGCGGGGCGCGACCTCCTTGCGGCGATGCGCGAGAATCGCCCGCCGCTCTGCAGCGCGCAGGACGGCCGTGTGGTCATTGAAATGATTTACGCCGTCTTCGAGTCACACCGGCTCAACGGCCAGCGCGTGACGTTGCCGTTGAAGACTCGGCAGAACCCGCTGGCGATGCTTTGACGGGTGCGAAGCGGAATCCTGCCCGCTAAATATGCTAAAGGACGCTAAAGAAAATTCATTTTGACAGGATTTACAGGATTAACAGGATGGGAACGTCTGGCCCGACAATCCTGTCCATCCTGTTAATCCTGTCTTTCTTCTTTCGCGTATTTAGCGTGTTTAGCGGGCGAATTTTTCATTTCTGAATTGAATCTTGTCGCCACTCCGATAATGCTCCTCAAAACTTCGCCATCATGAAAAAGCAAAACGACTTCTCCTTCCAGACCTCCACCACCATCTCCCGCCGCAACTTTCTCCGACGCGCGGCGGTCGCGACGCTGGCGTTCCAGGTCGTGCCGCGTCACGTCCTCGGCCGGGGCGTCACCCCGCCGAGCGAGAAGCTCGACATCGCCGGCATCGGCATCGGCGGGCAGGGCGGGGGAGTGTTGCGCGACCCGGCCATCTCCAGCCAGAACATCGTCGGCATTTGCGACGTGGATTGGAAATACGCCGCCCACACCGCCAAGACGTTTCCCAACGCCGGGCGCTTCACCGATTACCGCGTCATGCTCAAGAGCCTTAAGTGCGACGCCGTCGTCATCGGCACGCCCGACCACATGCACGCGCCGATTACCATGGCGGCGTTGCGCGCCGGCAAACACGTCTATGTCGAGAAACCGATGGCCCACTCTATCGAGGAAGCCCGCGCCATGACCCGCATGGCCAGAAAGACGGGTCTCGTTACCCAGATGGGCAACAACGGCCACGCCAGCGAGGGCCTGCGCCTCACCTACGAATGGATCCATGCCGGCGCCATCGGCACTGTCAAGGAAGTCCACGTTTGGAGCGACCGTCCCGGCAAGTTCTGGACGCAGGACCTCGACCGCCCCACCGACCGGCCGCCCGTGCCCGACACGCTCGATTGGAACCTCTGGCTGGGCGCGGCCCCGGAGCGTCCGTATCATCCCTGCTACTTGCCGAGGACGTGGCGCGGCTGGTTCGACTTCGGCACCGGCGCGATGGGCGACATGGCCATCCACAACATGGACCCCGCCTTCTTCTGCCTCGACCTCGGCTCGCCCGTCGCCACCGAAAGCCAGACCGGCCCGCTCAAGAAGGAATCCTATCCCGCGTGGCAGATCATCACCTACGAGTTTGCCGCCAAGAGCAAACGCCCCGCGCTCAAGCTTTATTGGTATGACGGCGGCAAGAAACCCGCCCGCCCCGCCGACCTCGAAGCCGGCCGCGAGCTGGACGACAACGGCATCCTCTTCATTGGCGACAAAGGCACCATGCTCGGCGGCGGCTGGTGCGGCGCGCCGCGGCTGTTGCCGGAGAGCAAGATGCAGGACTTCAAGCGCCCGCCCAAGACCCTCGCGCGCTCCGTCGGCCATCGCGCCGAATGGGTGGCGGCCTGCAAAGCGCACAAGCCGCAGATGGCGAAGGCCGGCTTTGCCTATTCCGGTCCCTACACCGAGGCGTTGCTCGTGGGCAACCTCGCCACGCGCCTCCAGAAGAGGATCGAATGGGACGCCGTCAAGATGTGCGCCAAGAACGCCCCCGAAGCCGACGCCCTCATCCGCAAAAAATATCGGGATGGGTTTGGGATTTAGGCGGAGAAAAAGACAGGATGAACAGGATTGGCAGGATTGCCGGACTGGACGTTTCCATAAGTGGGGTGAGCTTCCAAGCTCGCCCCACATATCGGAACAAACACGCCTCCAATAATTTTGCTCAAGCAGGAAAAAGCGACGAAATGAACAGGATGGACAGGATTGCCGAGCCAGACATTCCCATTCTGTTAATCCTGTAAATCCTGTTTCAAAATGAATTCTACACCGCCGGTTCTCACTGCTGCCAAGCCGCCATCGCGGACGTTTTTGATCGTGACCACGATCATTTTTGCGATGGTTGGTCTGTTGGCGGTTCCTGGATCGTTCGTTTCGCTCTTTGCGTTCGACGCGCCCGGCTCGGAGAAGAACCCCTTCCTGGTGGGCGCGGTGCTGTGCGTGTGGTCGTTGCCGGTGATCTGTCCATTGTCCATCGTTGGCGCGTGGGTGCTTCACGCGCGCCAGAAATGCAAGGCCGCCCGCTATGTGGCCCTCTTGCCCCTCTGCAGCATCCTCGGTTTCGTGCTCATGTGGGCGTGTGCGCTGATGTTTTAGAAGCCGCCCAACACTGTAGCGGCGGTCTCTGACCGCCGAACGCTTTCGGGGCTGACCGCCGAAATCTTTTGAAAATAAACGGCCGGCGGTCATAGACCGCCGCTACAGAGAACGTCCCCGAAGCCGACGCCCTCATCCGCAAAAAGTCGAAGCCCTGAAAGGACGGAAGAAAGGAACGCCTTACCCCTTGAGCAAATACTCGTTCAGTTTGACGGCTTGCGCACCTTTTTTGACCCGCAATAAGTATCCGTCCTTGTCCTTGTCCACTCGCACATGCCAATAAAACCTGTCTTCCAACTCGGTTTTATGGAAGCGCTCTAGCCATGTGACGAATGTCGCTCCTGGAATTAGCAGAACGGCATCTTGTGAGCCACACCCAAGAGCAACAAATGTCTGCTTATGATTCTGAAGTAAATCACGCTGATGAGGGTGGAAAGCAAACCAGTAACCTGAGGTTTTGGATTTTTTGTATTCTCGTGAATTGATGCAGACGACAGCCATATTCTCATCCGGCGACGAATAGACGGCCAGCGAGCGTTTGACCAAAGGCTGACCAAGATGCTTCTGAACTCGTGCTGCACACGCGTCGCGAAAATTGATGGGAGTGAACTTCGGTTTCCGCTGGTCTTCGTCGTCATCATCGACGGCTTCCGTGGCCTGTTCATCTTTTTTCACTTCCTCTGCGGTAGAAAACACAAGATCAATGATTCCATCCACTTTCGTGAATTCTTGTGGCGTCAGAACCTGACGAATCTTCTCCATGATTTTCGGGTCGTCTAATTCCTCTTTGAGGTGCATTAGGCGAAGCAACCCATCAATGCTGATGAGGCGAATGTCCCAAGCGTGGCGAGAGCCGCGAACCTGAGCTTCAAGATCTCCCGTATCGCTACGCCCAACAATAATCAGAATAGAGCAGTTGGTTCCCTTTATGCGACCGCTGCCAATCAGATTTCGGCGGTAAGCAGCGATCGTATTCAAATCGATGCGATAGGCATCTGTCGTTTTCACTTCGACAACAATCGCGTTTTGATCTGGCGAAACCCAAAGACCGTCGAACCCAATTTCGCTGGGCGTTCCCCGATAACGGCCCTTCTCGACTCGAAATCCGAGACGAGTGCCAACTTCGTTTATCACGTCCTGTAGTGCCAATCCGCCTGCATCGAATTTGTCCGTCAAACAATCATTTGCGTATCGAGACAGAAAGGTTGATGGAACAAGGGCGAGAAAATCGCGGAACTCTTTTGATGCCATTCCACCGTCACGAAGTTTGCCGTCACCCGCGAATCCAATGACTTGTTGAACATGCTTTTCTTGGATTTCTTTATGCGCCGTTTTCCAAAGTTCGGTGAGTGCCATAATGTGATTGTGAGTTAGGCTTTGCGCGACTTGCTGTCGTGACGTTCTGCCGCCGCTATGAGGTTTGAATTCATTCGATTCGTGAACTCAGAGCAGCACCTTGGCTTCCGCACACAAATTGTATGCGCTTACGTCTTTGCGAGCAAGGCTTGTCTGACGATTGAAGATGAAAGGCCAACCTCACGGGTTGTCTCGCTTGTGCACGGCCCAGAGGCAGTTTTGTGGAGGCGACGTAGAGGGTGCTGTTGGCGGCGACGGGGGAGGCTCGGAACGGCGCGCCGGGAACGCCCCCGAAACCGGCGTCCTCAGCCGACAAAATGGAGCAGGGGAGAGGCGGAACGGACGATCTAAAAAGAGTAGCGAATTTACCTTGACAAGGTAAGTGAAATCACTACACTATGCGCGACGATGAGGCGCGCAGTTGCGCCGTCGCGCAAGCGATATCGTTCTTTGAAAAAGTTTTGATGCCGGTGCTGGAGTAGAACGGATGTCCACATCCGTTTATCGTTCGGGCAAACGGTTGAGTTCATACGGCAACGGGCTTGGAAGATGGCATGAGTAGTTGGCGGGTGAGCGCCGAAGCTGCTACACCCGCCAACACTATGCACTCACACAACACTCATAACTCTGAGGCCCGCGCAGAGCAAGCCGCGGCGAAGCCCTACACCCGCATCAAGCTCGGCTTGGACGTGCACGCCGATTCGATCATGGTGGTCCGCATCATCGATCACAGTGGTCCCGAACCGGCCCAGCGTTTCAGACCCGAGCAGTTTCTGGCCTGGGTCCAAAAGCAACTGGCCCTGGCGCAGACCGTACACAGTTGCTACGAAGCCGGTCCTTTCGGCTACGCGTTGCATCGGCAACTGACCGGCTGGGGCGTGCAGAACGTGGTCAGCCAGCCGGTCTGCCTTGACGAGCGGCACACCGGGGTCAACAACGACAAGACCGACGCGCGGGAGCTGGCGTTGCGACTGGATCGGCGTGTCAGCGGCAACCCCAAGGCGCTGGCGGGGGTGCGCGTGCCCACGCCGGCCGAGGAACAACGGCGCATCCAGAGCCGCCAGCGCGAACAACTCCGGCGCGAAGTGCATCGAGTGGCGGCGCAGGGCCGCAGCCTGCTCTTGAGCCAGGGCGTTCGCCAGAAGGGCCGGTGGTGGGGCGCCCGGCCGTGGTCGGCGCTGCGCAGCGAACTGCCGGCGTGGTTGATCGAGCGGCTGGAGGTGTTCCGGCGTTTGCTGGAAGTGCTCAGCCAGGAACTCCAAGCCGCCGGGGCGGCATTGGAGGCGGCCGCGCCGAAGCGGCGGCCCATCGGGCTGGGCGCGCTGACTTACGAAACCATTGAGCGGGAGATCGGCGACTGGAACCGCTTCCAGAACCGGCGGCAAGTGGGCAGCTATACCGGCCTGTGCGGAGGCATCAGCGCCAGCGGCGGCAGCGTGGCGATGCTGTCCATCACCAAACACGGCAACCCGCGACTGCGGGCCGCGCTGATCGAATTGGCGTGGCGGTTGGTGCTCTGGCAACCGCAGTCGATGCTGGTGCGCAAATGGGAGCGGGTGCTGGGCAACGTGCGGGCCACGCGCGCGGCGCGCAAGAAAGCCATCGTGGCCATCGCCCGGCAAATGGCGGTGGATCTTTGGCGGTGGCGCACGGGCCGGGCACGGCCCGAAGCGCTGGGATGGCGGATGCAGCCTGCCTGAGCCAGAGACGGGCGAGAGCCGATGAACCCGATGAAGCGAACTTTGAAAGCATGAAGGCTGAAGCAGAGAAGCAAGACGGCGCGCGCCCGAGAACGGGCAGGGACGCTATCGGCGTCCGGTTGGAAGATGGGGTGCGCTCGTCAGCCGGCGTGGACCGCACGAGTCAATGGGTGCCAACCTTGTGCCAAGGGTTGTGCACGGATAGCAGTTTGAGCGACGCTGGAAAGCCGCTCTGAGCCGGCCGAACGTCCTGCCTCGACCCGACAGCTCGAAAGGAACGACACAACAAATCCAACCAGGCGCTCATCCACCCTTGACACTACTCATAGCAGCCCGTTCTACGCGATCCTACGCGCTCGCCGCCGGGGTTTTGAGACAACCCCTACCGGATATCCTCCACTGTCAGCTTTTGCCCGGCAGCGAGCGTCTGCTCGTCGGCCAGCCGCACCAGCAGCTTTTGGTTTTCAATGCTGGCTTTGGCGGAAACCGGCTTCCCGTCAATCGTGACCTTCACCGACTGGACGGAGCCATTTTTCGGCGCGGGCAGTGACAGACTCTTGAGCCGCAGCTTGCCCCACTTCATTTGCAATTCTGCATTCTGCCTTCCGCCATCTGCCTTCTGTTCGAAAGTTCCCCATCCCTCGGCGCTGGTGAACGGCGCACGGAAATTTCCCGGCGTCAGGCGCGGCGCGAAACCGATGTGGCCTTTCGGCCCGTGATACTCGAAGCCGCATGCGGCGAGGAACACGCCGTAGCTGGCCATCGAGCGCGCGTAGTGGTCGCCGCATTCGACTTCGTTCCACGGATTGCGGCGTGACGGATGATAGCGGTCGTGGACGGCGCGCGCGATGGCGAGGCCCTCGGTCAACATGCCTTCCCAGACCATGTGGCCGGCGACCTGATACTCGAAACCGTTCATGCACTCGTTGAAGTAACCGGCGGCCCACTCCGGGCCTTTGCCGGCGGCTTTCTTGTAATCCCAGTCCGTGCGCGGGAACGAACACATCAGCAACCCCGCCTCGCCGGCCATGGCATACCAGCGGCCGGGCTTGAGAACCGCGCGATACGGGCCGACGTCGGGCGAGAAGTTACAGCGCCAGAGCGACCGCAGCGCCGTGAGCGTTTCCTTCTCCGGCAACACGCGGCCCAAGGCGACCTGCCACGCCCAGCTTTGGCCGAAGACCTGGTCAATCTCGCAGCCGGTGCCGGAGTTGATCGCCTCGGGATGTTTCGGATCGGGCTTGTTGATGAAGTAGTCGCCGTCGAAGAGATCGAGAATGCCCTTGTGGCCTTTTTCGAAAATGCTGTGGCACTGCTGCGCAAACGCGTCGTCGCCGGCCTCGCGCGCCATTTCCTCGCCCGCCCGGAGCGCGGCGAGATAGAGACCGCTGAGCCACGCGACGGGGCCAAACCAGTTGGTGTCGAGGGTGTTGTGTTGCGAGCCTTCGAGAATGCCGTTGGCGTCGCCGTCTTCCGCGATCAAACACTCCAACGCCTTTTTGATCTTCGGCCAGTTGCGCTTGAGAAAATCGCCATCCGCCGACATCTGGTGCTCGCGCAGCGAACGCAGGATGATGCCGCACTGGCCGTCAATCGCCAACCCGGCGCCCTCGCCGCGAAACTTCACGACGCCGGTGTCGGGATTGAACGCCAGCCCGTAGTCGGTGCGCTCGCGCAGGTCGCGCTCGAGTTGCGGGAAGAGGCGGCCGACGGCGTGGGCGTAATGCCAGACGTGCGTGCAGGTGCCGGAGCAACAGCCGACGCCTTCCCATCCGTAAAACCGCCCGTCGGCAAACCAGTGGCACGTCGAGGTGGCGAGAATGGAGGTGTTGAGCATCGTCCGGTCGAGAAACCAGAACGGCAGGGTCGAATCATACCAGGTGTCGTGCCAGAGCCGTGTTTGCGACGCGAGTGAATCGAGGTTCTTCGCGAGATGCTCGACAACGGCAGCGGCGTTGGCGAAACGCGCGGCGTAGCGCCGGCCCTCGGAGCCTTTCACCGGATCGAGCTTGTGGTTCGGGAAATGCCACGCAAGGACGAATGTCGCCTTCGCCGTCGCGCCCGGCTCCAGCGTCATCTTATGCTTGAGCGCGCCGACAAGCTTTTGGTCGAAGGGTTTGGCGGTGGAGTCGCTCATCGCCGCGGAAAAAACCTGTGCCGCCGGATCGCCATCGGCGAGCGAGGCCATCGGCGTCGCGTCCGCGTCGAGACACGCCAGCGCCATGGTGCCAAAATCGCCGCGTTTCTCCAGCGGGCCGAGTGGCGCAGCCTCGTCGGTAAACACGATCTGGTCCGCGCCGATGTTGCCCCACGCGCCTTGCTGCTCGTCCACGATCTCGATGCGCGCGGTCTTGCCCTCGAACTCGCGCACGTCAAACGCCTCCTTCCGCATCTGGTTGTTGTTCTTGCCGGTGGCGGAGCGGACGACCTTGCCGCCGACGAGGAGGTTCAGGCAGGTCTTGCCGGGATGGTTGCCGCCGCCGATGTAGAAGCGGATGAACCGCCGCTCGATGGTGAACTCGGGGCTCGTGAGCCGGCCCGTGGCGTTATCGCGTTCGCCGACGTTGCGGCCCGGCGCGCTGGCATGGGAGTTGACGACGCGCTTGCCTTCGCCGCCGACCTCGCCCTGATACTCATAAATCTTTTTCCGCTCCACGGGTCCGCTGCCGAACGCCGTGCCGGTCACGGTCCAGCCTTCGTAGGTCGCTTTCTCGAAATCTTCGAACACGATGTCGGGCCGGCGCGCCTGCGCCTTTTGTGGCGTGGCGGCGGCGGAACACTCGATCATTGTTGTCCGCCCGCTGCGGCGGATGCGATTGCGACGTTCGCCTTCGCCCGGTTGAGCGGTGTGAAGACAAATGGCGTTCTCCAGCCAGCCGCCCAGCTCGGCCTCGGCCTTTTCGCCGCCGGTGTTTTTCAGCGTGAACTGCATCACGGTTGCCGGCAGCGCAGAGTCGTCGGGGTTGAGCGGGATGAACGGCGAGAATGCCTCCAGCGAGACGCTCACCGGCGACTCCGGGTCGCGATACTCAACGAACCCGATGGGATACTCGCCGCAAAAGCTCACATTCTTCCAACCGCCGGCGTCGAGCGCGCGCACCTGCGACCTGCCGCCGCTGGTGATCTTTAGCGCGAATCCTTGCGCGAGCGGGGACTTGGCTTCCATCGGTTTGGCGTAGTGTTCTGCGCCGGTGCTGGCGTGCTTGTTAAAGATGTCCCAATGCCACAGCCGCCCGTCGCCGCCGAGGTAGAGCTGGCCCGTGCAGATGCCGCCGACGGGCATGCCGATTCGCTCCAGTTCGGCTCCGTGATAAACCTCGCGTTCGCCGCGGGCGATCAGCGACTTCACCCACGCGGCGCTCAGCTTCTTGTCGGCGGGGACCAACTTCTCGAAGTCTTCCCGCGTGAACGGCCCGGCCATCGCGGCACGCCGCGCGCCGGCGGCGACCGCCGCGCTCCAGCCGAGGATTTTCAACGCATCGCGCCGGGTCCATCTGCCGCAACACCCGGGCGTGGAACAGGGTTTCGCGTCGGGACTGTTTTTGTTCGAGGATGATGAGTTCATGTGTGGGTCTCCGCTTTGGAGGTGGAAAAAATGGGAAGGAAAAGTGGCGCGGGCGGCGCGGGCGTTGTTTGCAGCCAAATCATGCCGGCGCACGTTACCGGAGCACGGGAAACTTTTCGACGATGTTTTTATGATCCAGCCAGACAATGGTTCCGGCTGGGAACTGTTCTGTGGGAGCCCGTCATTACTTTTTCTTGGTGGAACCGTCCATGCATTCAATCCAGTGGCCCAGGAAAAACTGCTTCTCCGCCGGCAACAACGTCGGCTCAGTGCCGACGATCGGCCGCAACGCGGTGGTCATCTGAAGCGTGACGAGCATGAACACCACCACCCACGCTATCAGGGCGCCGCCGGTGCTGGCATCCAGCTGCCTGAAGCCCTCGTGCAGGAAGCGCAGGCCAAAGTAGCTTGCGATGAACCAAAACCCCAGGTGAATCGCGCCCATTCCCACCACCGATTCCGTGGACTCCGAAAACACCCAGGCCACAGGCGCGAACCCAAGCAACAGAAGGGTTGCCAGGGCCAGCAGTCCTGCAACGAGACCGCACACCGTCGCCAATCGCGCATGGGACCCGCTCAGGCACGCGAAGATGTAAAGACTTGGCAGGCAAATGGCCGCGCTTAACAACAATCCAACCGCGATTTTCAGCGGCGCCGCCCAAAGCTGTGTGCCGCCGGAAAACATCCCGACCACGACGCCGTAGACCAGCGCGCAGCCGATGGCCGACGCGAGCAGCGCCGCGATCAGCCGCTCCGCGCCCGGCTGGGTCAACTGAAACACCACGCGTTGCGGCTCGCGCAGAAGCGCCTCGACGGCGGCGACGAAACCGTCGATCGGCTTATGCTCGACGGGAGGTTTGTCGGGCGGCGGGGGCTGGGCAACAACCGGCGGGATGATCGGCGGCAGCGGTGGTGGATTGGCGTTGGATTCACTCATGATTGGGTCCTTGTGGGATTTGTTTTCGTTGGTTGATGATTCACTCAAACAGCAGCCGGCGCATGTGGTTGAAAAGAATCTCGTAAAAACTTCCGGCGAAGATGTCGTGGCGGAGGAACTCCACCGGCAAATACGGCGCGCCGACGAACGGCCGCAACATCCATGAAATCTGGCTGCCGAGAAAGAGGTTGATCGCCAGCCATGCCAGCATGACTTTGCGCGCAGCGTTGTTGTTGCTGCCGAGCCGCCGCAGGGATTGCCACAAACGCAGATTGCCGACGACGCCGGCAAACGCAACGAGCGCCACCTGGCTGACCAGCAGGAAACTGTGCGCCCCCGCCGCGACCGCCGGGTCTGCGCCCATCGGTGGCGTGTTCCAGATGATGAACAGCACCACCGGACTGAAAGAGCCGAGAATGACCGCCACAACGGTGAAACTCATCAACACCGCGAGCAATGACTGGCGAAACCGCAGGTCAAGCCCCAGCAGCGGCGCCAGCATGCCGTTGATCAACGCATTGGCGAGCGTCGTGAGCAACACAACCAGGGGGAATTTGATGGCGTTATAGACAGCCTGGAGCGGGGCGCGCCAGAAACCCACCGCCGCGCCGTAGAGGCCCGCCCCGGCGAAAATGACCGCAATATAGAGCGCCACGCGCCGCGTGTCGGGCCGGGCAAGCCACCCGCTGATCGAATCGGTTTCGCCTCGCAACAACACTGGAATCTGCCGCAAGCCAGACTCATGGGAATGCGTGTCCATTTCAAAAGCCTAAATGCGTCGCATGGTCAGGCCGCCATTGTATGGACTGCGCCCTCAAGATTCAACACACCTCTCGGAGTCTCCGCGCCAACGGACGCTTTTGGAAGCCTCACCGCCGGTTGACCCAGATCGGGCTGGCCCAGGCCATCTGACCATCGGTTTGCTCGACGCGGACGTAATAATACGCGGCGGCGTGTTGAGGCCGGCGAGCGCGGGCGCGGGTCCGGCCTGTTTGCGGGGTTGCGGCGCGGCGAGCAGCAGGGCGACGGCGAGTAGGGCGAATGTCATGTTTGCCTCCGGCGCGGAAATATGGAATTGTTTTGCGCACGTCAAGGACCGGGTTCCGCAGTCCGACTTGCCGGCGCAGACAAACGAAATGGATTGTTGAATGTTTTTCGACCAGGGAGAAACCATGCGTTGCATACTTTCAGCGATGCTGATGCTGGCAGCGGCACGTTGCCCGCTCGCGGCCGCAGCGGACGGGCCGCTGGACGTGCCGGTTCCGGCCGGATGGAAAATGGAATACCAGGGGACCGACGGACTGGATTTTTATTCGGTCGTTCCACAACCCGCCGGCAGCGGACTTCTGATGTTTTACAAATGGCCGCCTCCCGCGAAGCCCGAGGAGATTCCGGCGTTGGTGCGCAATCTGGCTGGTGATTTTGTGGCGGCGGTGAAAAAAGGAAAAGCGGTGCTGGCCAGCGAGAAGTGTGAGGTGGAAGGGTTTGTGGGCGCTCATTGCAAGGGCAGCTATGTGGTCTTCCGGTTCAAAAGTGAGGGCGTTGACGGCCCGCAAATGCACGCGGTTTTCATGATGAGCGTGGACGGTCTGATTTGGAACGGACAGTTTACCGGAAAACCGGACGACTGGGCCGGGGCGCTGAAGCTGTTGAACGCCATCAAGAAAAAGAATTGACGATCCAGCGGCCGGCGGTCGGAGGCCGCTGGAGTGCGAAAGCAAACTCCAAAGGATACCCACGGACCACTGATTACGGATAACTTGGCGCTGATCACTGATAACAGACGCGCCCGCGGCAAAAGTCCCGGTTGGGCGTTCCGTTGACACCCTCGGCGCGGTCTGGCATTCTGCGCGACTCATGAAACTGCTGCTCATCGGTGGAGGCGGTCGCGAGCACGCGCTGGCTTGGAAACTTTCCCAGTCGCCGCGCGTGAAAAAACTTTTTGCCGCGCCGGGCAATGCCGGCATCGCACAGGTGGCGGAATGCCGGCCGGTCGGCGCGGAGGATTTGCCGGGACTTCTGGCGCTCGCCAAGGAGATCAAACCGGACCTGACGGTGGTGGGGCCGGACAATCCGCTGGCGATGGGCGTGGTGGACTTGTTCGAGAAGCAGGGCCTGCGGGCGTTCGGACCCAGCGCGTCGGCGGCGCGGTTCGAGGCGTCGAAGATTTTCTCCAAGCAGTTCATGCAGCGCCACGGCATCCCGACGGCGCGGTTCGGGAACTTTTCCAGCAGCGCGGAGGCGAAGAAGTTCGCCGCGTCGCTCGACGCGTGCGTTGTGAAGGCCGACGGCCTGGCGTTGGGGAAGGGCGTCATCATCTGCCGGTCGCCGGCGGAAAGCGCGGCGGCCATCACGCAGATGATGGAGCAGAAGTTATTTGGCGCAGCGGGCGAGCGGGTGATTGTCGAGGAGTTCATGCAGGGCGAGGAAGCGAGCATCCACGCGCTCCTCGACGGCAAGAGCTACCGGTTGTTCCCGTCGTCGCAGGACAACAAGCGTGTCGGCGACAATGACGCCGGTCCGAACACCGGCGGCATGGGCACAATCTCGCCGGTGCCGCAGGTGTCGGCGGCCATCATGCAAGCCGCCGAGGGAAAAATTCTGAAGCCTTTCCTGCGCGGTTGCGCGGCGGAGGGCATTGAGTATCGCGGCCTGCTGTATCCGGGGTTGATGTTGACCGCGGACGGCCCGAAGGTGCTGGAGTTCAACGCGCGGTTCGGCGATCCGGAGACGCAGGTGTTGATGATGCGGCTTGAGAGCGACTTGCTCGACGCGCTGGAAGCGGTTGTGGACCGGCGGCTGGTGGGCGCAGCGCTGCGGTTCAAGCGGGACGCGGCGGTATGCGTCGTGATGGCCTCGGGCGGCTATCCGGGCGATTACGCGAAGGGCAAGCCGATCCGCGGCCTCGACGACGCGGCGAAGCTGGACGGCGTGCAGGTGTTTCACGCCGGCACCAAACGCAGCGGCGACGCCATCGTGACCAGCGGCGGCCGTGTGCTCGGTGTCACGGCGCTCGGACGCGACCTGAAGGCGGCCCGCGAGCGCGCTTACGAAGCGGTGGCGCGCATTCAATTTGACGGCGCGCATTATCGCAGGGACATTGGCCTGCGCGCGCTCAAAGTTCTGGAATGCACGCCCGGTTGGGCGGAGGCGGCGGTTTGAATAATGCGAAACGGAATCTGACATGAAACTTGCTCCAACTTTTCTTGCCGCCGCATTGTGCGCGGGGGCATCCGGATTGATCGCGTCGGATGACGCGCCGAAAAGCGCGGCCCCCACTGGGACGGAGCCTTTGGACCTTTCCAATCTCTCGGCGGTGACCGCTGCGTTGCGGAGCGTGTATCTTGATCCCTCGGCGGTCACGGACAGCAAACTGAACGAAGCCGCCGCGCGTGGCATGCTCGGCCGCCTTGGCATTGGCGCGAAGATTCTCGATGCGAAATCCGCCGCCGCCAGGAACGGCGGCCCCGACATCGCCAAGACCGAGATGCTCGGTGAGCAGATTTTTTACGTCCGCCTCGGCGCGCTTGGCCACGACACGGCAAAGGCGCTCGACGCCGCGCTCGGACCGGTGCCGTGCGAAAAACTCAACGGCATCATCCTTGATCTGCGTTTCGTCCGCGGCGACGACTTCGCTGACGCGGCCGACATGGCGGGCCGGTTTGTGCCGAAGGGCGCGCCGCTGTTCACCCTGGTGGGCGCGAAACGGGCGGCGCGCAGTTTCAGGGTGTCGTATGAAAAGCCGTGCACCGTGACGCCGTTGATCGTTCTGATCAACCGCGAGACGGCCGGCAGCGCGGAGGCGCTGGCGGCGGCGTTTGGGAACCAACAGCGCGCGGTGCTCATCGGCGGCACCACCGCCGGCGAGGCGGTGGATCGGGTGGAGTTGCCGCTGACCGGCGGCGGCAAGCTCGCGCTCGCCGTTGCGGAGATTGTCATGCCGGGCGGCAAGAAAATTTTCCCGCGGGGTTTGGAGCCGGA
>Ga0209083_1002095_pt1 | contig 19891 bp, 20 predicted proteins | sample AM7aDNAmetaG_FD_184132 | JGI IMG/M metagenome (GOLD analysis project Ga0209083, IMG submission 184132) | Freshwater microbial communities from Finland to study Microbial Dark Matter (Phase II) - AM7a DNA metaG (SPAdes) (version 3) | ecosystem: Environmental > Aquatic > Freshwater > Lake ...
AAATTTATAAATCTCTTCCTCATGTTTCCGGCTCGCTTCTTTTAGGAGCCAGCCATAACCTTTCTGTACCATATCATCAGGATCAATTAACAGTGCATCTGCAATCTGCATCGACTCTTCAAGAAATTTTCCAAGCTTCGCTGGAATTATCAGTGATACTGCAGCACCTCTTCTCGCCCAGCGGTTTTTGAACCCGGTCCATTTGAAAACTTCTTTAAGTATAACAGGAAATTTTTCAATAAAATTTCCCATTGTGTGGTTGCAAAATCCATCGCATTTTGCCCAATTATTAATATAGTTCTCAATCCATCGGGTAAATATAACAAAATCCTCTATTTCAAACCGGTCGGTAATCCTTGGGACCCAGTTTGAGACAATATATGCTTCCTCGCAATAATCAGATTGATATAGTTCCTCGCAAAGTGAAAAAATTTCAGGCTTTTTTAGAACTTTAATCTCCTTCCAGTAATTGCCAGCTATTTTTGAAACTGTACTGCTTTTCACTCCGTAATACAATACTTTTTCCTTAAAAAATCTCTGGACATTTTTTTTCACACTTTCTTCGCTGTTTTTAATAAGATCATTACGGATATTCTCAATTATCTGGGTCATTCAATCACATACTTTTTTCTTAAGGCTAAATTTAATTTATCCAGGAGTTGCCTTTTTAAACTATGTCATAGATATGATAATTTTAAAAAGTAATAATTTTTTCCTAACATTTGAAAATCTTCACGAATACAGCAAAAAAATGGCCGAAAAGACTGCAGAAGAGCATTACACTGAAGGAAATTCCCTTGCTCTGAATAAGGAGTACGTTGACGCATTGCGCTCATACGAAGAGGCAATAAGACTTGACCCTTCGCATCTTAAGTCATGGATTGCAAAAGGAAAACTTCTCATAAACGTCCTTGCTCTGCGTGAAGCACTCGATTGTTTCAGTAAAGCAATTGAAATAGCCCCGGATTGTATAGAGTGCCTCCTTGAAATTGCTTCAATTCATACATCCCAGGGAGACTATGATGAAGCATTGAAAATTTACGATAAACTTATTGTAAGTCATCCCAGTAATAAAGAAGCTTACATCGGAAAAGGGTGGGCCCTCTACAGGTCAGGAAGACCGGATGAATCTCTTGAGACCCTGGAGAATATACTTTCCATCAATCCTCGCGATGATTCAGTCTGGTATGCAAAAGGCATGGTATTGTTTGAAATGGGAGAATATGAGGAAGCCCTTTCTGCAATTGATCGGTCGATATCCCTTAATCCTGGAAATGATGATGTCTGGGCAAAAAAAATTGAAGTTGAGCTAAAATCCGGACGCATTGATGATGCCATCAGGACTTATGATGCCCTTATAATGAGAAGACCTGACGATGCCGAGGTCAGGTATATGAAGGCCGGTCTGCTGTATGAGAAGAATAACTATGAAAAAGCATTACAGGCCTGCGATGCAGCAATTGCTATAACCCGTGACTACATTGATGCATGGGAGCTAAAAGGGAAAATTCTTGCAAACCTGAACCGGGAAAAAGAGGCACTATCATCTTTTGATTTTGCTTTGAGCATGAATCTCGCATCAGCAACCGCCTGGGAAGGAAAAAGGCATATCTATGAGAAATTATACGACATGGAGAATGCCAACCGTTCAATTGATATGCTTATCCTGATTGACCCTAAAAACTGTGAATACTGGAAGGATAAGGGGAAATATTTATACAGGCTGAAAAGAAACGAAGAAGCCCGCCAGGCCGTTGGAATTGCAAATTCCTTATTAAATCAGGCGAAAGAAGAGAAAGAACAATCATTAGGAAAGAAAAAAATTGATCCTGACTACATTAATGATGAAATAGAGGACATAACTTTTGATGAGGATGAGATAATTTAATATAACCTCAAAGTTGACTTGATTGGATTTGACCGTTTATGACCTTATAATAATTGGAGGAGGCCCATCAGGGCTGTTCTGTGCCCTGAATGCCGGATTAAAAGGAAAGAAAGTCCTTCTTCTTGAGAAGAATAAAAGTCTGGGAAAGAAGCTTCTTTTATCCGGATCTCAACAGTGCAACATAACGCATGAAGGAGAAACAAGGGATTTCATCCGGCATTACGGAGATAGTGAAGATTTTATCCAGACTTGCCTCTATAACTTTTCAAATTCAGACCTTGTTCTTTTCTTCAGGAACACCGGCCTTTCAATCATCGTCCGCGAAGACGGAAAGATGTTCCCCGAAAGCCTGATGGCATCTGATGTGCTTTCTTCACTTATAAAGAGTTGTACTGACAATTCGGTTGATATTCATTTAGATGAACCCGTTTTATCAGTGAACTGTGAAAATAACCTGTTTATTGTAAAGACCCCGATAAAAATATTCAAAGGCAAAACATGTGTTATAGCTACTGGCGGACTGTCATACCCCAAAACAGGGTCAACCGGGGACGGATATGTTTTTGCGGAACAATTAGGACACACCATAATTACTCCGGTGCCTGGATTAACCGGGGTAGTCTGTGAGAACTATGGGTTTGCAGACTTATCTGGCATTTCATTTAAAGACGTTCAGATTTCACTTTATCACGGTGGAAAGAAGCAAAGAGAGAGAGATGGCGACCTTCTGTTCGCACATTATGGCCTGTCAGGACCTGGAATTCTTGATCTTTCCAGGTATATAAGACCTGGCGATTTTCTCAAAATAAATTTTGTACCAATTCAATTCAGAAAAAATTTTAGAGAAGATATTTCAAAGCGGATTATTGCAAGCGGGACAAGATTGGTAATTACAGTCTTAAAAGAATTCTCTATTCCTGAACGTTTTATCCTGAAAATCTGTGAAATTTCAGAGGTCGCTCGCGACCTTAAATGCGCACATATGACTAAAGTTCAAAGAAACAGGCTTATTACTAATTTAACTGACTTCCCTTTCCGTATCCTGAAATTACGAGGTTTTAATGATGCCATGGTAACACATGGAGGAGTAAAAAAGAGTGATATAGAGGAGGATAGTATGGAATCAAAATATGTGCCAGGCCTGTATTTTATAGGCGAAGTTATTGATGTTGATGGCGATAGCGGTGGATATAATCTTCAGTTTGCCTTCTCATCCGCAAAACTTGCTGCAGATAAAATTGTAAATAAAAAGATACACCGGCGGAATCCGGAGGCATTGTAACCCTCGAAAATAATAAATCAGGTAGTTAACGGTCTAAAAGATATTTTGCTTCCGCTTCACCTGCTTTTTCCTGGTATGCATTGATTGTCGTATTATAGAACGAAAATGATGGGTTGAATGAGAGGGCGGTCACACCTTCCCGAAGTCCTGCGACCTGCTTTCCACCTGTGAAAGTTCCATTAAGATAGTCACTGATGCCTGCATACACAACCCGGTCCACACGTTTAATGGCAGAAGCTATTACAACGGCAGGACCAAGATGTGTCTGGTCAGAATCAACACCAATTATATATCTACCCTGACCCAGCTTGGCTTCATTGATTGCCCCGACACCGGAATAACCAGCAACGGTATAGATAATATCGGTCCCATTGAGATACATTCCTCTCGCTATTTCGGCGGCTCTGACTGGATCAAAAAATCCATTTGATGAGTTGTCTCTGACATACTCCTGGTACACGGTTACTGATGGGTCAACAACTTTTACGCCCTCGATATATCCGAGCCGGAAACCATCTAGAAGTTTTGACTGGGTGCCAAGGATTATCCCAACCCGCCTGGTCTTTGTTGCCGATGCTGCAAGGACACCTGCAAGATAACTCTCCCCGTACGAGGTTATCTCATATGCCTTCATATTATCCGGCCCTTTAATACTCTGATCTATTCCAAGAACATGTATTTCCGGATGTTTATCGGCAAATTGTTTCGTGTCTTCCGTATAGTCATAGCCAACAGTAATGACTAATCCTGGCTTTTCCAAACCTTCGTCACCAGTCAGTTTTCCGGAAAGAAGCGAGTCATTAAATGAAGTATACTCCCTTTTAACAAACGACATTGCTTCCTGTGCAGCAAAAATCCCCTGATATGCACTATCTGTGTATGAGAGGTCACCTTTTTTTGAATCATAGACAATATACACCACCGGTCGCGATTTCTGGTGTGGTAAAAGCAGTATGGCAACTAATACAAGAAGTATGATGATACCCGTGATAATAATAAAGGTCTGAATTCGATGGATGTTCATGGTTTGAGGAATTGCAGGACCGGTTCGTCAAGCGTGCTCGCGTTTCCAGTTGTGATCATATGTACATGGGAACCTGTCACTTTCTCATATGTAGCTGTGTAAAGTTCCCTGAAAGTGATATTGGGGTCTGACCGGATTAGACTGATAACACTCGAAGTGAATTCATCTGATAACCATTGACTAATATTCATATCGTAGACGGCCCCAAGAGAGGGTTCATTTCTAGCGGCTCCCGTCAGGTAGAGAATTCCAGGTGCAGTCGTCTTCCTGGCCACACTCTCTCCAAAGCAGGTGTCTACGAAAAAAACAATCTGACGATAGTGCCGGTCCTGGTTCATTTTATTTGTCAAATTGGCAAAGTCATCTATTGTTAATGTATCGTTACCCCGAAAGATTATTCCACCCGGAATTCCGTGGCTTGCAATGTATACAAAAACATCGGTACTTGCGTTACTTTCCAGCACTACCGGCGTTGAGGAGGCCTTATTTCCCGTAAGAACGTTGTATAGTATTTCGGATGTAACATTTGCACATGAGTAATCTACAAGAGCTTTGGATCTGAGATTCTCCCCTTTTGGGAAGTTGTGTATGTCTCCCGGGATAGGGTTTTCAACGGTTGAGGGGATATCGTCATAAGTCATAAGGATAATATGGTCATTGTCAACCCCGTTCTCCCTGAGCAGGGTGTACATGGCCAGGGCATCGGATTCGTGCCTGTAATTTGCCCATCCCCTTGAAGGACCGACAATAACCGCCATAAAATTGGTCTTTGCCGGTTCTGTAAACGGTTTATCTGTAATATTCTGGGTGTCGGACATAAAATCTGAAGAAGCTTTGGACCTTGCAACAGACTCGCCACTCTTTGTCAAGGCTCCGGTCTTTTCAGAGCTTATAGTGGATAAGGTCCGGAAATCGCCGGCTTCGACTATCCAGTTGGAGTACCAGGTGACAAGCGGGTCTACCCCGAAATCTGTATCATAGTCGAGGGGGCCGCTTGCACCAGAAACTCCAGGAAGCTTACCGTTCAGAATATCAGTAATGGCCTCGTATGATTCCTGTGCATCCCAGCCCTTTATGGTCCCGTTGCCGTACACAACATTCCTGAAAGAGTCATCCAGTGATTCGAATGGGGTTCTTTCCTGCCTCGCAGAGGTATACGCAGCGAGAAGGATGGCATCGTATGTTGGCGCTGCATAATAAGTGGGTTCATGCCCGAACTTTTCTTTGTATGCAACCGAAAATCCGGTTGTCGGATCAGATGTAGGTGAAGTACCTAGAATACCTTCGGCTTCAGGACCCAATGATTGAATAAGAACAGGGGAAACTGCTGCATCAGTAAGAAAAAGTTTAGTCCTGCTTCCTGACTTGTCCAGCATCTTCTTGATGGAAACCGCATCGGAAGGTCCACAAGCAGCTATTATATAATCAGGATCAGTTTTTAGCGCATCAGAAAGAAGATCACCAAGATCAGAACTACCTTCATTAAATTTCCTTATGTCGATAAGATTAATCCCGTATTCGTTTGCAAAAAACCCTGTCCAGTCGTAGAATGTATTGCCATAAGTACTATTTTCAGCAAGTAGTGCTGCCTTTTTCACTCCTTTTTCTTTCAGGGTTAAGATAATTATCTTTGCCTGTGCAACATCACCCTGCGTAGTCCGCCAGAAATAACCTTTCTTACCGAATGCTCTGATAATATCTCCTGATGTCGCTTCAGGACTTATCAGTATCTTTTTTTTATCAATAAATGCAGGGGCAAGCAGATAGACGTTGTCACTAGTATCTGGTCCGATGACGATACGGATGGAATCGTCTGCAAGAAGTTCATTGGCAAGTTTAGTTATATTACCGTTTTCTGTATCTTTATAGACGAGTTCTATAGGTCTTCCACCAATCCCGCCCTGTCTGTTTATGTTATCCTTTGCCCATAGAAGTGGTTCCTTGAGATCAATATCGCCGGTCAAGGGAAGAAGGACCCCGATGCGGACCGGTGTGCTTGTATGTATTACGGTATAAATCGCCCAGGCTGCTACTGCAATAATAATTACGGCAATAAAGCCCGTGAGCCAGAGTTTTTTCTTCCAGATTTTTATCACCATTAAAGATGCTACAGGTACAAGTCACCATTATCAGATTATTCCGGTTCCGGCAGATCTAAGTAGGGAAATATTGGAAAAACGACCTATTAAGGATATTCATTAGTTACTGGATAACCATTCGGGATGCAGGGATATTGTTTCATAGACAAAAAAAGTACCTGCTCTATTTGTTCCACTCTATTTTTATACCTGCAACTCAAAGATTTTACAGATTCAATCAAATTTCGAGGTTATACAAAATGAAAAAACTACAATTATCAGGAAATCTGCGTTTAAAGGTAGTAATTTTAGTTATATGTTTAGCTGTCGCGGTAATAGTGATTGCAGGGCTCAATTATGCAGCAGTTTTTCAACCATCGCAAAAATCAGTTCAGGCACCTATCAACGGTGTAGCCGTCGTTAATGTTTGTCAGCAAAAATGCAACCAAAATTATCAGTTGTGTCAAGTGAATGCTGGTGATAATGATGCTGAGTTAAAGAACTGCGAATCAATTAATGCCAAATGCATTCAAGCTTGCCCGCCACCGAGTAACTACTGAAAATCTGTTAAATCAGAAATAATGGCATCAAAGTGTTCCAATAGAAGGGAACTCAATTCAGCAGAAGCTGAATCAATAGTGAGAACTATATTTTCTTTTTTAGATTCACTGAATGAAAAATTCAGATAAATATAAATACTGTTGAGATAATCGCCCAAACATCTTATTGGGAGAAGATGGTGTGAAATCAAGGGAAAAACTAGTTCTTGAGAAATGTCCTACCGGAATAGAGGGGCTTGATGATATTACAGATGGGGGATTACCCAAAGGACGCCCTACACTTATATGTGGTGGTGCAGGGGTAACAGTCCTACCAATAACATCCCTTTCTCTCACCCATATTGCCTCTTCAGAACGTGTATCTACTGGAATTGAGCGTCTTGATACAATGCTTTCAGGAAAGGGGTTTTATAGGGGAAGTTCAGTTCTCATCACAGGTGAAGCGGGTACTGGAAAGTCCAGTCTCCTTACTGCCTTTATTGACGCTGCCTGCGAGAGAAAAGAACGCTGCCTCTATTTTGCATTCGAAGAATCACAGAGTCAGATAATCCGCAACATGAGATCGATAGGGTTTGACCTCCAAAAGAGGGTAGATGATGACCTTCTCAGGTTACATGCAATTCGACCGACTGCATTTGGTCTTGAGATGCACCTTGCAATTATGACAAATCTTATCAATGATTTTCAGCCCGGGATTGTAGTAATAGACCCAATATCCAATCTCTTTTCCATCGGTGATGAGATACAGGTCTGCTCAATGCTCATGAGCATGATAGATCAACTAAAATCAAAAAATATCACTTCCCTGTATACTAACCTTACAAGTGAGCAGGCCTCTTCCCAGTTTGGCGTTGAATCCACTCAGAACCATGTCTCATCCCTCATGGACAGCTGGATAGCATTTAAACAATTGAAGGCAATGGAGAAAGAAATCGGGGACTATATATTCTTAAGAGCCGAGGGATGGCTCATTCCAACCAGGTAAGGGAATTTGTCCTATCAGACAAAGGCATACATTTACTCGATGTGTATGTCGGAAGTGAAAGGGTGCTTTTCGGCTCTGCCGGGTCAGGACAGAAGATTAAGGACCGTGCGGTCAAACTCGCAAGGGAACAGGAGATCACTAAAAAACAGCGTGACCTTGAAATAAAAAAACGTTTGATGGAGATGAATATTATCGCTCTAAAAGAGAAGTATACCGAGGAGGAACGTGAGATAGAGGTCATGATAGAACAGGACCAGGAACGGGAGAAAACTATCAATGAAGAACGTAATGATATGGCAGTCTACCGTTCTGCGGACCGTTAAGAGCAGGTAATTCTGTATTATTGCCGGATGATTATGATGACTGAAAAAAAACAGAAAAAAAAGGATGACGCGGATCCAGAACGAGAAAAACAATGGGTACTGTGACTTTATGTTGCAGGCCAGACCCCAAAGTCCCTCATTGCATTTGCCAATTTAAAGAAGATCTGGGAAGAACACCTTAAAGGAAGGTATGAACTCGAAATTATCGACATCTACCAGAAGAAGACATTGGATATAGACGAGCAGATCATTGCAGCTCCCGCCCTCATTAAAAAACTTCCCCTGCCGCTACGTAAGATCATCGGTGATATGTCAGATAAAAAGCGTGCACTGCTCGGTCTTGATCTGGTCGAGAAGAAATGAGCAGGAAATATATGTGAATTGATGTGACTGACTCTTCCCCAAAAAAAGAACAGGCGACTAATGCATTGCTCAAGGCACGGATAGAAGAGTTAGAGGATACAATCCATGCAATACAGAGCGGCGGGGTAGATGCACTCGTTATCTCTACTGATAGTGGAGATAAGGTCTTTACCCTTGAAAATGCTGACCAGCAGTATCGGTTGTTTGTTGAAAACATGTCCGAAGGGGCGTTTACATTCACAGAGGAAGGAATCATTCTCTATTGCAATCGAGCCTTTTCAGCAATTTTTCCACCTGTCCCCTGAACAGATTATTGGGCATAATATTAATGAATACTCGCCTGAACGACAGCCGGACGGGTGCTTATCCATAAAAAAAGCACAGGAAAAAATTGCTGCTGCACTGGCGGGTGAAACCCAGTTGTTTGAATGGGTCCATCTTCGTTCCGATGGTACTACATTTGATGCTGAGGTAATGATCAATCGCATTCTGCTTAAAGACGATTATTGTCTGCAGGCAATTATCCGTGATATCACGGAACGGAAACGTTCGGTAGATGCACTTGCACTCGCCAATAGAAAAATAAATCTCCTTTTAAGCATCACCCGGCACGACATTAATAACCAGTTATCGTCAGTTAATGGATTTCTTACATTATTACACCGGAAAGTTCCTGATCCATCACTTGAGAACTATTTCACCCGGATTACAAAGGCAAGTTCCCTAATATCAGCCCATGATCCAGTTCACAAAGGTTTACGAGGAGATTGGCGTCCAGGCCCCCGTCTGGCAGGACTGCCGGAAACTCGTTGATAATGCAGCAAAGCAGGTCCAAGTCCAGTTAGTAGAGGTGATAAATGATCTCCCTCCCGGTACGGAAGTGTTTGCCGATCCACTTATCATCAAGGTCTTTTTCAACCTGATTGACAATGCTGTGCGTTACGGCGGGAAGATAACGGCAATCCGGTTCTGTGTAAAGGAAAGTGAGAGGGATCATATCCTGATATGTGAAGACGATGGAACTGGTATCATTATTGAGGAGAAGGAGATAATATTCGAACGTGGTTTTGGAAAAAACACTGGCCCTGGACTCTTTCTCTCGAGGGAGATACTTGACACTACTGGAATAATTATCAGAGAGACTGGTGAACCTGGCATAGGGGCTCGTTTTGAGATTACGATACCAAAGGGGATGTACAGGTAAATCGTTTTCTCCGGTTACCCCACTTGCGATATTTTTAACTTAATCCCGGCACCACTTATCATACGGCACCTTAATTTCAAAACGTGCTCCCTTACCGGCTTCGCCATTTTCATTGATTGTAATACCTGATATTGCCAGTATCTCCTGGGATAGAAAAAGCCCGAGTTCTATGTTTTTCCCCAAACCCGCGGTCAAATACCCTCTCTTTGTTACTTGCTGGAATACCTTCTACATCGTCTTTGCATATGATCCGGTGATCATCATTTCGGTTTCCAAATGAGAACCTGATTTTCCCTTCAAATCTTTCGCATATATCGAGTACTCTGAATTATCGATAAAGGACTGGAATAGTAGCTGGCTATGAGGCTTATCTGTGTCTCTAACTGCTTTGCGTTCAGTGATATCAGTTAGAAAATTAAGTATGGCAGGACGTCCCTCCCAGTTTATTACTGAGACACTAATCTTAACCCAGTATTCTTTCTCATCCTTTGAATTCACCCTGAAAACATAATTAGAAGGAAACTTTTCATTTTTCAACCGTTTTTCGAACCTCTCTGGAACCATCTCACAATCGTAAGGGTGGATAAACTTTTGAAAAGACATAGCAAGAAGAACCTCTTTTGAATGTCTGAAGATTTCAACTGCCGTTGGTTAACAATTCTAAGCATCCCGTCCTGTGCAAGGGAATTTAATGCAGCAGAAGCCGAATCAATAGTGAGAACTAAAAACTCACCTTATTCGTCAAGGAAAACGTTTCCAGTGTCAAGAAGTTTTGGTTCATCATCAACATAGAGAACCGTAATAGAATCTGCCACTGCATCCTATTATCTGTTTATTTCCGGATACTTCTTTCCATTAAACTTTTTTATGGGCCTGTCAGAGTTTCATTTCCATTTTCGGTTAATGCCTTGTTAATTTCATTATACAGTTGGCCTTTCTGAAAGGGTTTAAAGATAAAACCTTTTGCCCCAAATTTTAGAGCTAATTTTATAACTTTCTCTGAGTTTATCGCACTGATCATTATAACCCTGCCTTTTGGGTCATAACTCATAATTGTCTTCAATGTCGTGATGCCATCCATTTTCGGCATAAGGATATCAAGGAGAACTATATCTGGGCGGTTTTTCGCATATTCATTTACTGCAATATAACCATCCTCCGCCTCTGCAATAACTTCATGGCCCACATCTGTTACGAGTGTCCTGATAAGGTCCCGCATAAAGGTTGTATCATCAACGATGAGTACCCGGGCCATCAGTCTTGATTCTCCATGGCTGATTTATTATTAACATTATCCCTGGAAAAAATCAGGGGGCTTATATCAAATCTTAACCCCATTACTCCGATAACTCCAGATTCTGTGCTGATCCGTGAGAGTAACTTTACATACCTGTGTTTTCCATCAACCTCATCCTGGATATAATCGTCAAGGATGTTATTCCCTTCCAATGCCTCAGCGTTCTGGGACTTCCATTTATCTATTATATCTGCCTGAACTGGTAAATCCGAAATCTTTGTACCGAATACGTTACCCCAACGGTTTACATGAGACTGGTTTTGGAGAATAATAGTCTGATCAATACCCGTCACCCATAACTCACAAGGAAGTTTATTCATAATTTCAAGGAGCAGTGCTTCATTTTCACAGCGTGTCTCTTTTAGGATGACCCATTCAGTTATATCTATTGAAACACCAACAAGGCCGCAGACGCGTCCTTCCTTATCAGTCACAAGCCTTTTCTTTGTAAAATAGTGACGAACTGCACCGTCAGTACCAGGGATGTCTTCTTCGAACTCAAGTTCACGGATTCCCAGGTCCAGGATAAGATTATCGGTCTTGATACGGTCAGTTACGATATCAGCAGGAAATATTTCCTCGTCTGACATTCCGCGAATTTTTTCTACAGGAATCCCAATAACTGCGGCAAAAAAATCATTTCCAAGAATATATCGCCGTTTACTGTCTTTCAGATACACAATACCTGGCACTGTTGAGAGGATCATGTCCTGGATATTCTTCTGGACAGTTATCTGTTCAGTTGCGTTTTTTAGTTGCTCATTAAGTATTTTCTCTTGTTGAAGTGCAGTTCGAAGTCGTATCTGTGTCTGGACTCTTAATTGAAGTTCCTGATTTTCGAAGGGTTTTACGAGATAGTCGTTTGCACCCAGGTTGAATGCTTCTTCTTTTCCTGAAATCTGGCTAAAACCAGTAACCATAATTACTGGAATTTCAGATGTATCAGGATTATTCTTAAGAATTTTAAGGACTTCTAATCCTGTGAGTCCCGGCATTATTATATCAAGCAGAATAAGATCTATGTCAGGGTGTTTCTCTAGTATTGTGAAGGCATCATCACCTGAAGATGCACTCGTTACTTCAAATCCCTGGTAAGAGAGCATTTCCACTATCAGTTCACGTAGATCGTCATTATCCTCTACACACAGGATCAGGGACTTTTTCATCATTTTAGCACCCTTTTTTCCAAAAAATATTTTTCACAATCAAAATAGAGGACTAGAAGAACATCAACCATTACACTCCTTTGTAGTTCTTCGTGTAGATAGACTTTTTGATTTAAATTTTATATCTAATATTAAATTGCAAAAAAAAAAAGTCAGAAAATTGGGATAAGGATAATTATTCCCATAATTAACATTACAATCCCAATTGCAAGTCTTAAGATGCTTTTCTTCTCTTCTCTCCATGCATTGACCCTTTCTGGTGGAAGCCCAAAGAATACAAGTAGTAATATTGCAATTAGCGGAATTATCACAATGAAGTTATACAGTACCAGGTAGTAAAGACCAGATACTACATCATTGTAAAGCATTCCGAGAATCGAGATATATATGCCGGCTGTACAGGCCATTCCATATATTCCTACGAGACCTCCTACAATGAATCCGGCCGGTATACTTGCTTTTTTCATATAAGATGAGATAAGTCCTTTTTTCGAACTAGGGATAGAGAGTAACGGAGTCTGGGATTTTGCAAGACCGTCCCTTATTTGAATCAGACCTGCAACGATTGCAATAAAAGCAGCTACGAGTGTGAATATTCGTGCTATGCCTGGGATCTGGATAATTGAAAAGATTGCAAAACCGGATAGAAGGCGGACTATGAAGAAGGCAATGATATACGCAATTCCGATAAAAAGAACAGTTCTCCTCGACCCTGATGCCATAAGAGACACAAGGAGGAGGGCGAGTACTAAAAGACCACATGGGTTAAGACCTTCAGTAATCGCAGCAATCAGGAGGACTAGTGGGTTAACCGTCGACTGTCCGGAATTCGATGATAGTCCCTGTGGGTTAACCTGGCTTACCTGCCCTGAACTAACTTGAATTAGTGTTGATTCAAGTTTTCCAGTGATATTCTCCTCTCCTTCTATCATGGTTGTGCCAATAAACACAATAGGGAGATGCGAGTGTTCTACGCCTACCGTCCTCATGAGCCCGTTCAGTTTCTCTAAATTTGACTGGTTCTCAGCGATATTGTAGAGGTGAACAGGGACATTTGGATTCTTTGCAGCGAATTCCGTAATGAACGGGAGTGTCTTCTGACATGATTCGCACTGGGGATTATAAAAGAAATTAACAGTGTGTATATCGTAGAAAAGATCATTTGCTGTTCCTGTTGACAGACTCCCTCTTACGGCCTGGTCAAGGTTTTCTGTGATATTGTCAACACCTTCAAGTTTTAATGACCCGACATATATTACAGGAATGTGGGTAGATTCAGTTCCCTGCTGAAATTGATTAAAGACATCACGGTTTTCCTGGCTTGCTCCTATGTCATAGTATTTCACCAAGACATCCGGATTATTTTTGGTATATTCGTCGACAAATGGAAGTACTCTCTGGCAGGAGCCACAGGTAGGATTATAAAAAAAGTACACTACCGGAAGAGTTGAAGAGGTTTCATTTGTTAATTTAGTATTATTGCCGGATAATGGAGTTAAATCCGAAGGAACTGTCACCGGTACAGCTGTTGATGCAAACAGAGACACAATTACTGCTAAAAGAATAATAATAACAGTAACAAGACCATATCCATGAGATATTCGCATAATGTAACCTGATTAAATTATAATTAATCGTTTCTCTGAAAACCTTAAAATAATTTGTAGGTGCAATTTAAAAATATCGCAATTACATTCACAATTGTAATTGGACTGTTCCGAATGCTTTCCTACACGCCAATAACTGAAACTGCAGATTTTCTTATCAAAATAAATGTTACCCAGAATTCATCCAATACTTTTAAAGGGGATAAAGAGGAACAGGATATTAGACATGAAAAAGAAAATTGTCATTCAATGGCTCAAGAGTCCATGATGTTGGGTATCGCCTTGCTCTTCTTTAATATGCAACGGAATATCGGCTTCTCTCTTTTGAGGCAATCAATACAATAGATGAAAGCGAAGAATGTTCCTCCTTTTATGCAGAGGGTGATGAAAATAAGATTACAATTCCTGAACTATTTCTAGCTCACGGAATCACACAAACGTATTGAGATGATCCGGCTCCAAATCCTCCATACACATTCCGATAACTTCTTTGATCCGGAAGATTGCCTCATCAATAGTTTTACTATACGTATGGCAACCTTTGAACTGTGGGCAGGATATAATGAATATTCCATCCTCATCTGTTTCAATTATGAGGGGAACATGGATTGATTTCATGTACCCATCATCTGTGTCTATGTATTAATTCTTTTCTTACTTCTTTGTCACATTTGATGTAACATTTACCGTCTTCACAACACTACTTCCAGGGACCACTCTCTCATTGGAACTTAGTCCAATACCTGGCAACAGTGGCCCATGATGATGTCCCAGGGTTATTGGTCGATGTTGTTGGAGTCGTCACACTAACAAATCTCCCGAAATGCTGTTGTGAAAGATCTACAGCCCAAGGATTTTCCGGGGAAGCAGGAGTGGTAGGTGGAAGTTGTGTTTGTGTTATTCTAACAAATGTAGGAACGCTTGTTGGTGTACATGGTTTCTCTATTTTACATCCAGTAACACACGCTGACTGTTCAATTAAAGGAGCTGAATAACATCTATTTCAACAAGTTGCACAGGACTCATCTGGAAGGTAACTGCAGATAGTTGATGTTGGATAATATTTACTGTAGAGAATAGCGATAAACCCACTATATCGAGTTTATCGACAATATTATATCAAAATTTTATAAAATCGAAATCAACTTATTAGAATTGCAGTTGTTTTATTAGATTTTTTATTAACTTATGGATAGCTATCGCTATCCAGTTACGAATAGCACAGACTGGAGAGTCTGTAAAGATTATATGAAAAACAAGAAAAAATGTTTTTAATATTCACTCTTGCAATTGTAGACACTAAAATATGACCCGCATGAAAGACCCTCTTGATCACGGCATAAGGCCTTTCTACGAGGCAACGCACTCGTGAAATTGCTTTGTTTCGTCTCTTATCCTTAATAGATAAAGGTTTATTACGTGAAGCTTTTTTCATGGTTTTATCTATTGATGCTTCCGTTCTCACTCCAAAGTACCCTCTATCACGGTAAACCGTTTCACCTGATTTTGAAAGATCAATTTGACTATCATGAAGACTTGCAGTGGAAGTGTCAAACCTACGAATTATTTGTGATTCTTTATCGACAATTGTATGAAGTTTGAAGCCAAAATATGATTTATTACCTTTCTTAACCCATGTTCCATCTTTTGATCGTCTGGTTTTTGCCGCTTCACCTCTTGGTTTATCTGCCCGTGCATGGCCAGGATCAGACGTTATAAATGAGGCATCTTGAATGACTCCACGTTTGATTTGAAAACCTAGTAAATCTATCTGTCTTTGAAGTTCAGTCCAAATAGCCTCTTCCTTATTATGCTTTATAAGTCGTTCACGAAATCTCCAAACAGTTGAACGATCAGGAATAGTGTCAGGGAAACCAAGAAAATGCTGAAAAGAAACTCTATCGTTCGCCTGTTTTTCTATCTCGTAATCTGAAAGGCCATGCCATTGTTGTAGAACAAGAATCTTGATAAGCAGTATCTCATCAGTGTGAGGTCTTCCACCATTTACAAGATTATCTGAATACAATTCTGATATGATTGGAACAAATTGAGACCAATCTATTAATTTTTCAATTTCACCAAGGCGGTCTCCAAGATCCGCAATTTTCTGATAACTTTGTCTCAGGATGAACGAAGTGAAATTCATACACTATATTCGTTTTTCTTAGGTAAATTTCTAGGGTTATGCACTATTCTCTGTAGTATTTGATGCAAATAGTTGATAGTGGATCTTTTGAACAATCGAAAGAACAGAAACTTGATTCTGGATATTTTTTACAATAGTCAACGCATTCTCTTGAGCCTATATCTTCACAGGGATTTTGTGTCAATGTGCACCCGGAAATTTTTTCATTGCAGTTTGAATAGCAACTTGTCAGTTTGTCCATTGGCCCTTTGTCACAACTACTGCGACAATCCTCACATTCATTAGGATTGCAAGCCAGATTATCCGGGAATAATTTCTTACAGTCCACCAGACATTGTTTCTGTTGTGCGGGATCTGTATAATTTTTACATGTATTCAGGCAATCTCCCGGTAAAAGGTAGCCATGTAGTCCGGGCCCAAGCTGCTATTCCTTCCCATCCATCCTATACCATATCTTTAGGGATTAGTTCAAAACAAACAGGTTTTAGTCCGGCATTTTATATCATCCGGATGTTTTGAACAGTATTCCTTACATATCGTGTCTGATGGGGCTACGATACACATATTGACATCAATACAGACCGGGTCATTTTTTCCAGAAATATTAGTTTTAATTTCTAAATTGGAGTCTTAATTCTATAATCGCTTCAAATATACGCGATATAGTTTGGCACCTTATTTATGGTGATTCGGGTAAGCATTCAATCCAGCATGATCTCCTTCACTAAGTTAAGAAATAAAAGAAAGAGTAATTCCTAATGGTGAACGAGATATATTATCGAAATCGCCAGTACCGTTTGTGGGCAATTTCGATAGGGATAATATCAGTCACACGGACAAGATCCTGGTTAGGAATTACATAAAAAAATATGGTATATGTACGACTGACATGCATCCGATACACATTATTTCCAAGTCGCTCAATGCCGGGTGAATGTTCAAGTTCTTCCAACTTTCGGAGATGGGTTAAAATTACCCTCCGGCTCTTTTCCGGAAGATTCCTGACAAAGTCACAGGCAATACGTTCAACCTCAACTTTCATTCAATTCCCAGGCTATTTCAGCATCGTCCAGTGAGATAAAATCCCCCTTCTCATTTATATCCCTGACATGCCTGATAATATCCTGCTTATATCTGTCTGAAACCAGATCAGATATGAGCTGATCAAAGGTCTCACCTGGCTTTTTTAGAAGTGAGAGCTGTTCCCATGTTGAATGAGAAATTGGAATCCGTTTGTATTTACTCTGAGCCTGCATAATGATAATATTGCACACATGTGCATTATATATTTTGCACCGGCAAGGATTTTTCAATGACACTATCTTATTTTGCTTCAAGACGGATCCATGGGCGAAAGAGGGCAGGTTTATCGAGTTACTTTTCCTCCTTATTCAACGAGGTAAAAAAAAAGATTAATAGAAAACCCGTGAATTTCTCACTTCTTTGTCACATTTAGTGTGACATTTACAGTCTTCACAACCAAAGTAACATTTTTTCCGGTTTTATTGGTTGTAGATTTATTAAGTGTGCTGTTCGACATGAAACTTGGTCTAAAGACACCTGATATATCACCTGATGACGAACCACCTGGTTTTGCAAGTCCTGCAATCGAACTACTCCCGGTAGATCCACCATTGACATTTACAGGTAAATTAATTTGAACAACCCCGTTAGATCCACTATCTGGGTTCCCGGGGACAACTCTATCACCCGAGCTGAGCCCAACCCCCCCTGTTGTAAACCCTCCGGTGTTAACATTCCCTTGATCAATATTATTTTGCCCTGATACCACTCTCCCACTGTTTAATGTGGCTGTATCTACATCGCTGCCTAATCCGGTTTTCTGAGTGTTTATCTGAACTGATCCATAATCAATGGAATTAGTGGTAGGTTCTGTTGTTGGTTCACTGGAGGAGGATTGACCACAGTCCGCGTGATCAGTTTTGCACATGTTTAAACATCTGTCTAAATCAGATGAACCGAAATAACGGGAGCATTTATCGTTACATTGAGAACAGGTTGCATCATCACAGAAAGGCCCGCTGTCACATCTTTTTACACAATCGATGGGATCTACGGGATTTAAAGATCCATATTGTTTTGTCAGCTGACATATCACCCAGCAACCACTGCATCCAGGATAATAACCGCATACACTGGAGATTTTATTACATACTTCATAACACGCCCCCCGTTCATTTTGGGGTCTTGTAAGACAATCATTCTGACAAGCTTCACATGCCCGGACTTCACATTTTGAATCTTTCTGATATAGTGATTTACAATCCTGTTGGCAGAACTGCTTCCCTTTCAGGTCAGAAATTTTTTTACAACCCTCAAGGCAACTATTGCATGTCAGTTTTGTAATATCACAGGAATCATACTGTGCCATGCAACTATGGAGGCAGCCGGATCTTAAAGGCTCACTCGCGGGACAGCTGTTCAGGCAGTCCTCGCAATTCGGATACTTATTTTCAATTCCGCAGGAACTGTCTTTTGGAAATTTCATGTAACATGCATAATTACATGTTTCCTTCAGACTCCCGGTCTGCTTCTCGCAACTTGCAAGACAGCGTCCACAGGTTAGTTGTGATAAATCACAGGAGTCATATTGTGCAGTACAACTACCGATGCAGGCAGTCCTTAAAGGCTCATTAGTCGGACAGCTTTTCAGACAGTCCCCGCAATTCTTATACTTTAGTATCAGTCCACATGAGCTGTCTTTCGGGAATTTTTGAATACATGCATAACCACATGCTTCCTTTGGAGTTCCTGCCTTCTCACAATCGGAGAGGCATTCTGCACAATTAACTTTATGAACAAGAGTAGAAACCGGAGTTATTCCCTTTAATATAGTGCCAATACCCCCGGTTGAATTAACTCCTTTAACGATGCCAGCACCTGGTTGTATAACTCTTGTATAATTTCCCCCGATAACTCCATTGTCTGCTATGGCATAATTTGCCATAGCTAGTAGTACTAGAAATAGTATGGTTCCAACGACAATTCGACCCTGACGCATAACGCGTCACCTCATCAACGCGTTCGTTGTTTTAATAGAAATAGTTATCTGAAATTTCTTCAGGTAATATCACGTTAAAATGCAGTCATGTCGTCCGAACCTAGGATTTCAGTCCTTCCAGCCCATCCGGTACCATATCTTTCGGAATTAGTTCAGCAAGAACAGGTTTTAGTCCGACATTTGAAAAAAAAGTATTAAGCGGTTTTTTTTACTACTGATAATGTCGTTACATTTAATTTCACAACAAGTGCAGGTGTTACTTTTGATTTCGAAGAACCAATACTCTGGTTGAGACTTATCGGGCAGCCATAGGCTCCTGGTTTTGCCTTGCAATAGGCTGTACATGTCTCGCTTTTCGGATCACTGCACGCTATAGTTTTTACCTTATTACATTCAGGGTAATCAAGTGGACTCTTTGCCCAGCAATAGTCACTACATTCTTTACTTGTTGGTTTGCTGCATGGACCCGCGATACTTTTTACTGGAAGGCATTTTACGTCATCCGGATGTTTTGAACAATATTCCTTACACATCGTGCCTGATGGGGCAACGATACACATATTGATATTATTACAGATGGGATCATTTTTTCCAGCCGTTGTCCCGCAATATGCACAGGCATACGAATCCGAATTTTTCTCGCAGAGCGTTTTGCATTGCGGGCTATATGGATCATTTAAACAATCGATGTTCTCTTTACACCATTGAGAGTCAGGTTGGTTAATACAAAAGTCATAACATTGTTTCGTTGTTGGATTTTTACAAGAGTCTATGTTATTTGCAACTGCAGCCACCTGACAATTCGGGTTGGCGTCATTCTTTCCAGGGACACATGGGCAGGAAGGATCATTAGGATTTGATTTACAGATACAGCCTGGCGCCAGTGATACTTCACAACGATTATAACTCGGGCATGAACGTGAGTCCTTGACACAAGCTTCAGCAC
>Ga0209083_1002096_pt1 | contig 19874 bp, 15 predicted proteins | sample AM7aDNAmetaG_FD_184132 | JGI IMG/M metagenome (GOLD analysis project Ga0209083, IMG submission 184132) | Freshwater microbial communities from Finland to study Microbial Dark Matter (Phase II) - AM7a DNA metaG (SPAdes) (version 3) | ecosystem: Environmental > Aquatic > Freshwater > Lake ...
AAAACCGACTATAATAAATATTAGAGCGGCTTTTACAACCATAGGATCGAGGAAATTTCCGGCCGCATTAAGCTGGGTCCAGTTTAAACTTTTTATACCAGCTTGGGTCAAACCGGTGTAGTAAAATAAAATTATCCCGAAAAGAGCGAGCGTTATGCCGACGGAACAGATGATTACATACTTCCAGGCTGCTTCCACAGCTGTTTTGTTGTTCCTGTACCCGACAAGAAAAGCCGAAGAAAGAGTCGTTATCTCCACCGCCATCCACATCATTCCGAGGTTGTTTACTGTTACCACAAAATACATAGAAAAAACAAAGATATTGAAGAGAAAGTTATAAAATCCGGTATTTTCATCATCTTTAAAATACCAGAGAGAATAAAACGCCGTTGCCATCGAGGATATGGAGATCAAAAACAGGAAAAATGCAGTCAGTCCGTCCACATAAAAGAAATTTAAAACCGCAAGAGCAGTACCGCCGGATGTACGCGCGCAAAGCAATAAGGAAAATATCCCGGCAACTATCTGTCCGCCCAGAGTTATAATCCCGCCTTTTTTTCCATTCTTTATAAAGAAGGAAACTCCACCCGAAAGAAGCAGAGCTATGAAAACAATAACTATTTCCATATCAACCTTTCAGCTCGTTTAACTTGTCCACATCAATGTGGGTAAATAAACTGTTAATCCTGTAAACAAAAACACCGAGTATCATTACGGCAATAAAAACGTCAAAGGATACCGCAATCTCCACAAAAAACGGAATTCCGCCGGTTATAGAAGCACCTGCCAGAAATATTCCGTTTTCCATTATTAGAAGCCCGACAACCTGAGCCAGGGCTTTGATTCGAAAAATCATTATGAACAATCCTATCAAAGTAACGGAAAGAGCTATTATAAGAGCTATGCCTGCTTCTTTTTCCATTGAGGGAAGGAAGTTTCTGATGAAATAGTAGGAAATACCGGACAGGAGCGCGGCAATAATAATAGAAAGTGTTGTATTAACATAAAGCCCCATCTCGTCCGGCACCTTTATTTTTTTTGTTATTCTTCCCAAAAATACCGGTATCCCGATTACTTTTATCGCAAAGATTAACACGGCTAATATATAGAGCTGTGTGCTTCCGGTTTTTATCGCCTCACTTAAAGTCAAAATAAAAAGTAAAAAGGACTGTATGGTAAACGAAGTAACAAGTGCCGAAAATCTTTTTGCGGCCACCATAGCAAAAGCCATTAGAAGTACGCCATATTGCATCAGCTCTATATGCATTTAGACTCCCATTATAAAAGCGGTAACTGCCGCCAGAGAAAGAACAAAAGAAAAAATTAGATAGTCCACCACCCGGAATAATCTCATCTTGGCGAGAGCAACCTCTATGATTGCGGTTACCGCCGCAACTGCAACAATTTTAATAATATAAAAGCCGGTTCCGCTGCCAACAGGAATAAAAATATAGACCAGAAGAGAAAGCAGCACTAATTGTTTAATATGACCGGCAAGTTCAATAAGTGCGAGCGATTTCCCGGAGTACTCCAGAATCATAGCTTCATGGATCATTGTGAGTTCAAGATGCGTTTCTTGATTGTCCACCGGAACTCTCGCGGTCTCCGCAAGCAACACCAGGTAGAAAGCCAGACCGCTGCAAACCAGGGAAATCTTAAAGACTCCGCCCGGAAGAAGAGAGCTTATTCCGGTATTCCCGGCAGCAAGCGAAGCGGCAAACACAGAAACAAGAAATGCAGGTTCGGCGAGCGCAGAGATGAACATTTCTCTGGAAGAACCCATCCCTCCGAAGGTGCTGCCTGTGTCAAGCCCTGCCAGAGCCGTAAAGAAACGTCCGAGCGCAAAAATAAAAATAATTACAAATATATCTCCGGTTCCGGATATTTGGAACGACGGGAAAAATGACGGAGAAAGTAAGGCTGCGGCAACGGCCGTTGTTATCAGAACATAAGGTGCTATCCTGAAAATATATGAAGAATCCTTCGAAATAGTTTCATCCTTGCCAAATAATTTAACTATATTATGGTAAGGCTGAAGCAAGGGCGCGCCCTTTCTCATTCTTATGTGATTCTTCAACTTCTTTATAAAACCGCTTATGAAAGGTGAGGCAGCTATCAAAAGAACCGCTTGAAGTATGATAACTGTTATTTTCATTAAAACCTCTTAAGAAAGACTATTAAAAATACTATGGCAAGGAAGATATACCCGATATAGATATGAACACTTCCCTGCTGAAGTTTTCTCGACCATTCTGCGAACCGGAAAAGCCGCTTGATAACCGGTTTATAAAAATATTCGTTTAAAAATTGTTTTGTATGCACCTCGTATTTAAAAGCTTTTACGTGATAGTGGGAATCTCTTATTTTTTCCAGCTTTCTGGAAGGCATAAGAATAAAACTAAAGGCCACCCGGAATGGTTTGGAAAAACCTGTTGAGGTATATTGATTTCTTTCCGTTGTCCTGTAATATCCGCAAGCCCAGGTATGGGCACAGGTAACAGTTCTTTTTTTTGTGATTATTTTAACCACTGCAAATATTGTTACTTCTGTTATAACCAAAATACCAAATAGAAGCAGGCTGTTCAGGCTCATAGTTGAATTATTCCGGGGCGCCAGGGACATAACATTGAAGGTAAACGCAGCGCCTCCGCTGTTTAGACCGGAAACAGACGAAACCGTGTCAATAAGAACTTTAAAAACCGGGGCTGCAAATATACCAAAGATAAAAATAAGACCGGTTAAAAAAATCATAGGCGCTTTCATCGTCCAACCGGAGTCATTTGCTGTCTCTGTTTTCTTTGACCTTGTCCCCGCGAGAAAAGAAATACCGAAAGCTTTTACAAAACAGGCCGCCGCTAGTCCCCCGGTCAAGGCAAGAAGCCCAGTCAGAAGAGCCAGAAATATTTTCATTTTTGGAAATGTGGCGCCGGCAAGTGCTCCGGAAAATAATGTTTGAAGAATCAACCACTCGCTCATAAATCCGTTTAGCGGCGGCATCGCAGAAATAGAAAGAGCACCGATAAGAAAACAAAACGCGGTTACGGGCATTAATTTTATCAAGCCCCCCAGCTTTTCCATATTCTTTGTCCCGCAGGTTTTTAGAATAGCACCCGAACACATAAAGAGAAGAGTTTTAAAGATTGCATGATTGACTGTGTGGTAGAGCGCTGCTGCCAGGGAAAAAACAGCCAGAAGAGGCTGGTTCATTTTAATAAACACCATATAACCGCCGATTCCGAGCATAATTAATCCGATATTTTCGATACTGCTGTAGGCAAGCATTTTTTTTAGATCTTTCTCCATAAGCGCATAAAGAATTCCGCCTACACTTGAGATGATAGCAAGAACCAATATAAGATTTCCCCACCAGAGTTCAGAGACCCCGAGAATAAAAAGTACAAACCTGATAAAACCGTAGACGCCTATCTTTATCATTGCACCGGACATAACGGAAGAAATATGACTCGGAGCTTCGGGATGCGCATAGGGAAGCCAGATATGAAAGGGAATAAGGCCGGCTTTAGTCCCAAACCCTACAACAAAACACAAAAAGACAACTGTCTTTATGGTTGAAGGAAGAAGTAGGCAGGTTTCTTTAAAGGCAATAAAGTCGAAAGACCCGGAGTAAGAATATATAATAAGAAAGGCCGCTGTCATGAAGGTGGTACCAACATGAGTCATCAGGATATAGATAAGCCCTGCTCTGGATGCTTTTTCTTCGTGCGAATCGAGGGTTACCAAAAAGTAGGAAAGCAACGACATCAGTTCCCAGGCTATGAGGAAAAAAAGTACATTTGAGGAAAAAACGACCAGAAGCATCGAGAGAATGAAAAAGAAAAACAGAATTTTGGCAAAACGAATCCTGCCGCGGGAGTATAGGCCTTGCATGTATCCTATTGAATAAACCCATGACGGAATTGCCACCAGCAGTATTACGAAACCGAAGAAGATCGAAAGCGCATCAAAAGATAGCCTCCAATCAACTATGAAACTTTCCAAAGCTTCTTCCTTTCAAAGCCTGACTGAAAGAATTCCCTTAGAAACAAAAAACCCCCTACGGATGTACGATCCGACATTTTTGAAATTTCCCAAGAAATCCTTCTATGTTAAATGTATCACTAATGCAGCTATTTTTCAAGAAGTTATTCCCTCCATCTTGTCTCCCATTAACACACATTATTCCCCCACCACTTTAGGGGGACAGGTCCCCATCGGGCATAGATACAAATAATCTTAATTTGCTTTAGCAGTTGTCCAAAGGCTATAAGAAGCTGAAGGGTAAAGGCCTTGTTTTTCAAAAAGCCGAGAATGATTTGAGTCTCCCTTCAGTGCCAAAAAAATAAACATAAATAAGCCTGCAAAAAAAAACCGGCATAATCATTACTTATTCGTTATGATATTGAAACTATAGCAGTCACATAAGGGCCGTCAGGAAGGAATCGTGGAAACTTTTATCCTTTTAACTTGAGATACTTTCTTCCATTTGTTAGCATAGTGTCCGGTTAACAAACAAGACCACTACCGGAAGTTCCGTTTGTTCCTGCTTCTGCCGTAAAAAAGGAGAAAGTAATGGCCTCGGATAAAAGTTTTCTGGATTTTATAGTTGACCAGCTTGAAAATACAGGGACTATTTCCTACCGGAAGATGTTCGGGGAGTACGCGCTTTATTGCCAAGGCAAAGTGGTTGCGCTGGTCTGCGATAACCGGCTTTTTGTAAAAGTCACCTCAGGGGGAAAGGCTTTTATAGGAGATGCGGTCCTGGCGCCGGCTTATCCTGGCGCGAAATTGAGCTTCCTTATTGAAGATAAAATAGAAGACCGGGAATGGCTCAGTAATTTGATAAGGATAACCTATAAAGAACTTCCTGAACCAAAACCAAAAAAAGGAGTAAAGTCTGATAAATAGAAAATGGCTTAAATGCGCAAACATGCTGGTTATTCCATTAGTTTTGCTTATTTCTCTGTCCGGCTCCGTATTCCCGGCTGAAGTTGTTGTTAAAGCCGCTGATATGTCGGATAACAGCGCCGGCGATCCTTTTAAAGAGGTGTGGAACCTCTGGACGAACGGCTTTATAGGCGAAGTATTCGATTTTCCTGAAAACGGCGTATATAAATTTACGGTTATAGCGCGGGGCACTAAGGCGTTTGATATCTGGCCTGAAATGAAAGTTCTCTGCAATGAGACGGTGCTGTTTTCCTCGCCGGTGGCTTCTTCCCGGCTGCAGGAATTTCAGTTTACCGCTAAAATAGAGAAAGGGATTTGTAAAATAAAAATTCAGTTTACCAATGACGGCTTTGATGAGAAAAAAAAGGAAGACCGGAATTTATATATCGAACGGCTGAAAATTGAAGACAATGGCTCAGGGCTGCTTCCCCGTATTGTTCCTAAAGAAGAAGCGGAGCCGGACCTTAAAGTAAAGAAGGAGCTCTTGATGAAAAAGCTCAAAGAACAAACTGAAAAAATAAGAAAGGGCGGGCTGGAAATAACGGTGCTCGGCAAAGACGGCGGAATAATTAAAAATGCCGGTATAGCCGTTGACCAGTTAAGACATGAATTCTGGTTCGGGACCGCCATTACCTCGGGCGTGAATACTTTTGACGAAAGCACCCGCGAAAAATTTCTTAAAATACTGAAGGAGAATTTTAACAGCGCCGTTCATGAAAATGCTCTTAAATGGTACGGCACAGAGAAAGAGAAAGGCCAATTTACCTACGGGGATGCCGATAAGATACTTGCCTGGTGCGAGGAGAATAACATAAGTATGCGAGGGCATTGTATCTTCTGGGAGGTGGAAGAGGTACTCCAGCCCTGGATTAAGAAACTTAATAAGGAGGAGTTAAGAGAGGCGGTATTAAAACGCGCCAAAGAACTCCCTGAAAGATATAAAGGCCGGATAAGCGAGTATGATGTGAATAATGAAATGATGCACGGTAGTTTTTATAAAAACCGGCTTGGCGAAGGAATCTGGAAGGAGATGTTCCAAACGGTACAAAAAAGTGATCCTGAGGCGGTCCTTTATGTGAACGATTATGACATAATGAAAAACGAAACTCTGGAAGAACAATATGCGGCGCATATCCGGCATTTAATTGATCTGGGCGCGCCTGTCGGCGGGATAGGTATACAGGGTCATTTTAATGGTGCCCTAAATCCGTTTCTGGTGGCAAAATCCCTCGAGGTTCTGTCGAAATTTAATCTCCCCATAAAAATAACCGAGTTTGACATCAACTCCGGAAATGAACGGGTTAAAGCCGAAGGACTGGAAACTCTTTACCGGATATGCTTTGCCTATCCCAGGGTGAATGGTATCCTTATGTGGGGTTTCTGGGAGGGCGCGCACTGGCGGCCCAAATCCGCACTCTTTAAAAAAGACTTTACCCCGACTTCGGCCGCAAATATGTACAGGAAACTGGTCTATGAGGAGTGGTGGACAAAAGCCAAAGGGCAGACGGATGACAAAGGAAAGTACTCCTGCCGTCCTTATTTTGGCGAGCATTTGGTCACGGTCACCACCTCTAACGGAAAAATATTTAAATATCACAATAAGCACGGACTTTTGATAAAATACCCGGAGCCGGTATTTTAACTGGAACTTATAATAAATAACTATAGTTGAGTAATAGGAGTGCGCAATATGAAAGCAAAAAAAAAGTTTTACGCTCTGGTAATATATTTTTGCCTTATTCTGACCGGCAGCGGGCAGCTTCTTTTTTCGGCGCCGGTTCCGGAAACCGGTATTGTGCTGGATACAGCCGGAGTCTGGCGTATGTATCATACTCTTGAAGCCCCGGCGCTGGAGCAGAACGGCGGTAAAATCAGACCGCTTCTATTGAATGTTAAATGGCTGGATTGGACGACGCCGCCCCCGGCGGATAACTGGAAAGAACCGGAGATGGATGACCGCGGCTGGCTGCGAGGCCCTGCGCGCCGGTCTGCCAGAACGCCATATCTGGCGCGGCTCTGCATGCGCGGCAAATTTGAAGTGACTAATCTTTTTTCGGTCAATGACCTCTCTCTTATGCTTGAATACTACGGGGGCGTTATTGTTTATTTGAACGGTAAAGAAATTGGCAGAAAAAATATCCCGGCCACCAAAGATTCAAAACAACTGCTGGCGGAAGCTTATTCTCTCGAAGCATTTGTGGATGCCAAAGGGGAAGTGCCCCGTACGGTGGCGCCGGCGCTGCGCACCCGGATGTTTGAGCTTTTGGTCCCGCGGACGCTTTTAAAAAAAGGCGTTAATGTACTGGCCCTCGAGCTTATTCGCGCACCCTATCCCGAACTTCTGGAGAAAAAAAAGACAACAACCCTGGCCAAAGAGTTCGCATTGATTTGGAATACCTGTGAAATCCGTAAAGTCAGATTGTCCGCTAAGAATTTGACCGGTCTGGTGCCAAACGCCGGAAGGCCCAAAGGTATTCAAGTCTGGAATGCTGAGAACCTTGCGGGAGATGTGGATGTAGATTATGGCGACCTGACTGAAACTCTAAAACCGCTGATTATTAACAGCCCGCGCAACGGGGCTTTCTACGGGAAAGTTATCCTTGGGAGTGATAAACCCATTAAAGGTCTAAAAGTTACGGCCGGCGACCTTAAATCCGGCGAGGTTCTTATTCCGGCATCGCAGGTGCAGTTTTTATACGGTATTCCCGGCGGGCAGGAGGATTTATATGCAAATGACGAGTTTGCTCCTCCCGATTTTCTGCCCTATAAAGACGGTGCGGGCTGCCTGGGTATGCTGCTGCCGGAGCCGCTCAAGGAATTTCCTGTAGCGGTAAGGTCGAAGGACGGCAGCCGGGTTAACGGCGCTGTTGTTCCTCTTTGGGTGCGCGTCAAGGTGCCAAAGAATTCTGAACCCGGGACTTATAAAGGCACAGTTACCGTTTCTGTTTTCGGGGAAGCGTCTGTTCAAGTGCCTGTGGAACTCAAAGTCTTTGCCTGGACCCTGCCGGATGTCCAGGATTTTAAAACCTGGGTAGAACTTATCCAGTCGCCGGATTCTCTGGCGGTGGAGTACAATGTTCCGCTCTGGTCCGAGAAGCACTTTAAACTAATCGAGCGTTCGTTTAAATTAATAAGCGCAACAGGTGCGCGCAGTCTTTATATTCCGGCGATAGCGCATACGAATCTTGGCAATGAGGAATCTATGATCCGCTGGATTAAAAAAGCCGACGGAAAGTATGATTGGGATTTTTCTGTTATGGATAAATATCTGGATACGGCCGAAAAATATCTGGGTAAGCCAAAACTTGTGGTACTGCAGGTTTGGGAAGTATATATGAACACGAAAGACGCCACTGGCCGGCGCTTTGGCCTGGTGCTTGAAGAAAACCAGAAAACCACGGGCGGCGCACCTCTGGTAACTTTTGTAAATGCCGATAAAAGTACAAAGGACGGCAGTATCCCGAAATTGAGTAATCCTGTGAGTAAGGCTATCTGGCGGGAGTTACTGGCAAAAGTCCGGGCCCGGCTTAAAGAACGCGGACTTGAAAAAACACTCCAGCTGGGTATGTTCACGGATTCCACTCCTAATAAAGAAGATACAAAATTTTTCCTTGAGCTCGCGCCGGATCTGCCCTGGGTCCAGCAGGGGCATAATGCCTTTAAAGATCTAAACGGAATTGCTAAAGTCGGCTACACTGCCACCTGGTGGAGCCAGCGTTTTGCCGATGATCTTGAAAACATCAGACAGGGTACGGCGGGAACTGCCGGTTCAAAGGCAGATGTAAAACCGCGAGCTATGACGAGTTTATTCGGTTGGAACCGTCCGCAATTAGACGCTTACTATCCCCGGATGGCTAATGAGACCGGTCCTATAAGTTACTGGTATTATTTATGCGAGTTTTCTATTACCGGAGATTTCTATAGAGGCATAGGCCGGGTTGGCGCGGATTATTGGCCGGCGGTTAAGAAGGACGGTCGGCGGGTGGGCTGGGTAAATGAACGCTTTTCCGAGGTCTTGGGTTATCTGCATCAACTTCACAGTTATGTTCTTGAACCAAGAGAGGACGGCCCGGCGGCTATGACCCGTTTGCTGGCTTTGGAAGAGGGTATCCAGGATTGCGAGGCCCGCATATATATAGAAAATGCTCTTGTCAACAGGAGCTTGAAGTCAGTTGCACCTGAACTCGCAAAGCGCTGTCAGGAGGCTCTCGATGAGCGGCTGGTATATATGTGGAAAGGCCTTGATAATATGAATTTCGGGGGTTGGGGGGTTGCCGCCTGGCGGTTTACGGCGGGGGTTGCCGGTCATGCCTGGCTATTAAACACCTCTTATCGTGAACGGACAGAAAAACTTTACACCCTTGCCGGCGAGGTGGAAGCGAAGATGGGTAAAGAAAATAAGAAGGCGCGATAACGATCTGCCGGTTTAAATAACTTTTTAAAAGAAGCAATAAAATATTTAAAAAAAATATTTATTAAAGGGAGAATATATAATGTTGAGAAGCTTTGGAAGAAATGTTTTCTTAGCGGTGCTTTTTATCTCCGGGTTATTTGCGGGAGAAGAAGTAACTTCTCTGTCGCAATACGGCATTACCTGGGAATTTGAAAAGCCCGTAAGTTCCGGGAGATATATTACCGGTGACTTCTGGGTTGCCGGTCCGGTAACTCTGAAGAATATCAAACCGGCTTCTGCCGCCGGACGGCACGGCTCGGTGGTCAATCCGCCTGCGGGTAACAAGCAGGGTTATGATGACCGCCTGAACGGTTTTACTCCGGCCTTACAGGTTACGCTCCCGCTGGAACTAAAACCCGGCCAGTCGCTGGTGAGTACTCTAAGCGTTAATAAAGTCGGGGAGAGGACACCGGATACAGTTAACGGACAGTACTGCCGCGGGCCGGTTCAGACGGCTGCGGTCTTGACCTGCGTTATTTCCGCTCCGCCGGCTGATGCCTTTCGTCCTGCCTATGTGGGCGCGGAAAAACTTAATTTTACCGCCGGCCAGCTGCGCCGCGAAATGCTGCCCAAGGTTAAAGCCGCAGGGAAGGTGCCTGAGGCGGCCGGTTACGAAAGGTACTTGCAAAGAATCTGGCTTGATCACTGGCCGGATTGGAGTTCGCGGGAGATGCACCCTATGGAAAATATGCCGGACTACGGCCGCGAAATAACAAATGTTGTTTCCACGGTCAGCCTTATGCTTGTGGTGGAGGATCCGGAAGGCAAGTATGAGAAACTGCTTTTGAAATTTGTCCAGCTGGGGATAGACTACTACGGCGTGACTCAATCGAATAATAAACTCTGGTTTGCCAACGGCGGTCATGACTCCGGCCGGAAAATTCCTATAATTTTCGCCGGGGTACTTTTGAATCACGACGGAATGAAAAATGTCAAAGCCATTTTTGCCGAGGACGATCAAACCTATTATGGCGAAGGCTACCGCGGGCAGAAAGTTCTCTGGAAGATAGATCCCAGCGAAGCCCGCAAGCACGAGCACCTGCGGCCGGAAAAGTGGGCCGGACCGCCGTTTGTGCGCGATAATGACGGCTGGAAGTCCGAGGGTTACCGTGCTTTGAACGGGCCGACCTGGGTAGCGCAGGCGCTTACCGCCAGAATGCTGGGAGTTAAGGATAACTGGAACCACAATCCCTATTTTGATTATGTGGATCGCTGGGTTCTTGAAGCCAAAACCGGTATGGTCGATAAAAAAACAATGCAGCCGGCGGGTTATAATCCATTTCCTTCTGATTTTGTAAAGGCGATGTGGGAGACCTATCGCGAAAAAGCCGATGAAATCGGTGCCGAAAATTTGAAAAAATTGAAAACATTAAAATAATAGCAAAGTAAAGCCTTAGAATATGGAGGTAAATCCTGGAAAATTGCCGGAAAAAGTGTTTCTGGTTTTTTCATAAAGGCCTTTGTTGGGAAAGGAATTCGAGGAAAATTTGTAATAAATAGATAAAATTCTTAAAATCCGCGTTGTTTTCTGATATAATATTAACTAATTATTAGGAAAAATCCGGTTTTATGGAACTTTTAACTGCTGAACTGTGTCTATATAGAAGAACCAATGATTACATATTACATTCTTAAAATGCTTTGTACATCGTACTTAGTACTTTGTACTTAATTTTTTTGTAAGGGGTACTTCACTTGATAGAAGTAAAAAAACTCACCAAGTTCTATGGTCCAAATAGAGCGGTGGAAGATGTTTCCTTCACCGTTGAAAAAGGGCAGATTTTAGGTTTGCTGGGTCCGAACGGCGCCGGCAAGACTACGATTATGAGAATTCTCACGGGGTATTTTCAACCGACCTCCGGCTCGGCAACAGTTGCGGGTTTTGATGTAGTCGAAGAAACTATGGAAGTAAAAAAACGCATCGGGTATCTGCAGGAAGTCCTGCCTCTCTATCATGAAATGGTTGTCTCTTCCTATCTGGAATTTGTTGCCGAACTTAAAGGCGTGCCAAAAAACGACCGGAAAAAACAGATCCGCAAAGCCATGGAACTTACAAGAACAAACGATGTTTCCAACAGGATAATCGGCCGGCTCTCCCGCGGCTATAAACAGAGGGTTGGCTTAGCTCAGGCGCTCCTTAACGAGCCCGAGGTTTTGATATTAGACGAACCCACTATCGGCCTGGACCCCAAGCAGATTATTGAGATCCGGGAACTTATAAAAAATATGGCCGGCGAGAGAACGGTTATTCTTTCCAGTCACATTCTGCCCGAGGTTTCCATGACCTGTAATAAAGTTGTTATTATTGATGCCGGTCATATCGTGGCCGAAGATACCCAGGAAGGGCTCCTGCAGAAATCCGAAGGCGGCGACCGGGTCTCTGTTAAACTCAAAGGGAATTTGACGGGGGAAGATATTAAAAAAGAGTTTACCAAAATTAATAATGCCGGAATTGTTTCCGTAAAGAACGAGGGCAGCTCCACCGTCATAGAAGTGGTTCGCGCCGGCAGCATAGATATCCGCGAAGACATATTCAGAACCGCCGTAAAGAATGACTGGGTCATCCTGGAAATGAAGAGCGCGGCTTTGAGCCTGGAACAGGTCTTCTTGAAACTTACAACGAGGGAGGAATAAAATGAACAAGGTCTGGGTTATTGCAAAAAGAGAATTAAAGTCCTATTTTGTTTCGCCCGTGGCGTATGTCGTTATCGGGCTGTTTCTCCTTATTTCCGGTTACTTTTTCTATGTTATCCTGGCCTCTTCCCGGATGGCGGAAGCCCGGGGTATAATCATGAATATGAGTTTTACCTTTATGCTTATGAGCCCCCTTATCACTATGCGCCTGCTTTCCGAGGAAAAAAAGCTGGGGACCATAGAATTTCTCTTTACTTCACCTATTAAGGTCTCGGAAATAGTCGCAGGTAAATACCTGGCGGCTTTAATCCTCTTTTTAGCGATGGTCGTTATTACTTTTCAGTATCCCCTCTATCTTATTCTTTTTGGTAAACCGGATCTCGGTCCTATTTTCACTTCCCTGCTGGGCTTTTTTCTGCTCGGGGGCACCTATCTTGCGGTGGGGCTCTTTGCCTCTTCCCTGAGCGAGAATCAGCTTATTTCCGCTATTGTCGGCATGGTGGTTCTGATATTTCTTTGGGTCATCGGTTGGGCGGGGGATCTTATCGGCGGCGGCGCGGGGAATTTTATCAGCAGCCTTTCGATGATGAACAATCTTGAAAACCTGGGCAAGGGCGTTCTTGATGCCGGAAATATCTTCTATTATATAGCGATGATTTTCTTCTTCCTTTTCATTACGGTAAAGCGTCTTGAATGGAAGAGATGGTAAGGGGGATGATTAAAAAAATGAAAAAAATTATAGAAAACATTAAAGAAGTATTTAAAAAACTTTTTAAGGGCCGGAATCTCAAGCACGGGACCAACGCAGTACTTTTGATTCTTATGGTCCTGGGTATCATCTGGTTTGTTCAGCGCATAATCAACAGTTACCCTTTGCAGTACGATACCACGGCCAATAAACAATACAGCATCTCCGACCAGTCAAGAAAAATAGTTAAAGATCTTAAACAGGATTTGCGGGTAACCGTTTTTGTCAAGAGAAGTGTGCTTTATGAGAAATATATGATCTCCCTGCTTAAGGATCTTGCTAAGGTGAGTTCTAAAGTTAAGACCAAGATTTATGATCTTGATGTGGACACCACCGCCGCCAAGGGCTACAATATTATGGAATACAACACCATGGTTATTGAACTCGGAGATAAAAGAAAGGATATTTATGAAAGGGATATTATAGGGCAGGATCCCCGCCGCCAGCAGCAGGGAGGCGTGGAGTTCAAAGGCGAACAGGCAATAATCAACGCGATTTTGGAAGTGCAGGAGACCGGAAAAAAGATAGTTTATTTTACCGACGGGCATAAAGAGAAAGACTCGGATGATATGAAGACGCCTGCGGGCGCGGCCGTAATCAAACAGACCCTGATCGGCGATAACTATGAAGTAAAAAAGCTTAATATTATAAAAGAAGGTAAAATTCCCGCGGATTGCACAGTGCTTGTGGTAGCCGGGCCCCAGCAGGCCTTCTCCGCCGCCGAAGCGGAGGCTGTAAAAAAATATCTGGAAAACGGAGGCAAGGCGATGCTTTTACTGGAGCCGCTGGTAAATGCCGGCTTCGATTCCGTCCTGGCTAACTGGGAACTAAAAATGGATAATGATTTTGTAGTGGATACCAAGAGCTGCCTTAACCTTGTTATGTATTCCGACCCGGCCTCGCCCATCCCTGAATATGAAACACATGCGATTACGGAGCCTTTAATCAAAAACAATGTTCCTGTCTTCTTTCCTTCGGTCAGGTCTATATCCGAGCTTGAGAAAAAGAAGAACCGAACCATTGTAAAAGAAAAACTATTTATGTCCTCTCCTACGAGCTGGGGTGAAACTGACCTGGCGAGCCTGAAGTCCGGCAAGGTCAGAAAAGATGCTGCTGATCTTCCTGCACCGCTCTGTCTTGGTTATACTGTTAAAGAAATTGTCAAAGCCGGAAAAGAGGTAAAGAAGGATAATAAAAAAGAAACAGACTATGAAACAAAGATAGTTATCATCGGGGACTCTGATTTTATCTCCAATGCGCCCGGAGGCGTGGGTGGCTATCAAGGTGGTACGGAACTTTTCGCTAATTCAATTAACTGGCTTATGGATGAAGGCTTAAAAATTGCTATAAGACCCAAGACTGTTGATATTCGGCCTCTCCTGCTTACCCCGGTACAGGATACGATTGTCTGGGTTATGACAATTTTTGTCACGCCTCTTTTAGTAGTAGGCGCCGGGTTGTTTGTATGGTGGAAGAGAAGAGGAAGATAAAGTATAAAGTGCAATTTACAAGGTACAAGGTGAAAGCAAGAGTTTACATTTAAAGACCATTATAGACTTTGATGAACTTTTAGAGACATTTATCATTTTCTGGAAAGTCTTAGTCTAACTGGAAAAGGGGGTATTTGCATCGTGAGTCCCAAAAAAAAGAGTTTTAAAACTACCTGGATTGTTGCCGGTATATTTATTCTGCTTGCCGCGGTAGCGCTTTATTTAGACAGTGGCGATAAAATAAGCCGGGATAAAATAAAGATCTACAAAATTGAAAAAGACGATATTAAATCTTTTGAGCTGATTAATAATCTTAAAACGGAAACAGTTTCCTGTGAGCGTTCAGGCGCTTCTGATTGGGGGATGCTTAAACCCAGAGCCTATGAGATAGAAAAAAGCGAGGTGGAAGCGGTAGTTACAAATCTTGCCTCCCTGTCTTTGGATCGCAAAATAGAGAAGCCGGGAGCACTTAAAGATTACGGCCTGGAAAAACCTGCGTATGCCGCGGTTTTTGTCCTGAAAAACGGGAAAAAACACACTCTCTTTATCGGGGATAAGAACCCCACAGGCACCTTCTATTACCTGAAAGATAAAGACATAAATGATATTTTTCTCGGCTATAGTTTTTCGTTGGAACCTCTGCTGAAGGGCGTTAAAGATCTTAGAAAAAAATCCTTTTTCGACATAGACACCGGTATGGTTAACCGTGTAGATGTGAAATTTGAGACCAAAGAGTATTCACTCCTTAAGGGAGAGGACAAGAACTGGCTCATTTCGCCCTATACTTTTAAGGGCAGCAAGGACGAAGTAGAAAAACTACTAACTTCCTTGAAAAAAATAAAAGCAACTGACATAATAGAGGATGAAGCGAAAGATCTTAAAAAATACGGGCTCGACCGGCCCCGGCTTTTGGTCACGGTGTTTTTGGATAACGGGAAGAAGATAACGGCGCTTGTAGGAAAAAAACTGGCCGAAAAAGAAGAAACTTACGCCCGGCTCGAAAATTCCATGGTGATATACTCGATAAACGGTGATTTCATCAAAGAAGCCGATAAAACTTATAATGATTACAGGGACAAAAAACTTGTCTGGCTTAAGGAAGCGGAGATTAGTGAAATAGAAATTGTAAACGGTAAAAAGAAATTTACCGCGTTGAAAGATAAAACCGGAGCCTACGCACTTGTTCTCCCTGCCCGGCCGGCCGGCGATAAAAGCAAAGTCAGCAAAGAAAAAAAAGGTGAAGAAGTATTAAAGAAGCTTATTAATCAGCTGCTGGAACTAAAAGCCGAAGAGTTTACAGATGATTCCGGAAAAAAACTGGAAAAATATGGTCTAAAAAACTCCGTGCAGAGTGTTGCTCTTTACAACAGGGAGAACAATGAAAGGGTGCTTAAATTCAAACTTTTCCTCGGCGAAGAGACAAAAACCGGGATTTTTGCTAATATAAACATTTCAGATTCGGTCTTTGTTATAAGTAAGGCTGTTGTAGATTCCCTGAAGGAAATTGAGAAAGCCGCAGAAGCTAAGTAAACAAGCGGTTTTCGGGAGAAAACATGAAAAAAGCACTTCTAGTGTTTTTGTTTGCGGTACTTTTCTTGGTGGGCTGTGCCTCAGAAAAGTCTGCTATAAGAGACACCAAGGTCAATAATGAAATCCAGGCATTGATAGGCGCGGCCAGGACGGCGATTGTTGAGGCCCGGTCAGCTGGAGCAGAGAAGTACGCTAAAGAGTTTCTCGAATCAGCGGAGTCCAAACTCATAGTTGCCGAAGAAGCTCTGAAGAAAGATGAAAATGAAGTAGCTCTGAATTTTGCAAAAAAAGCCAAAGAAGAAGCCATGACAGCCAAAAACAAAGCGTTGGCCGGTGCCATGCTGGAAAAAGCAGGAGCCGCTATTAAAGCTGCGGCCGCAGCCGGCGCGGAAAATTCCGCTCCGGAACTTTATAATCGGGCGGAAAAATATTTACTCGCCGGGCAGAAAAAAAACATTGAAAAAGATTATACAGGTGCTTATGAGGCGGCAAAAATAGCTTACGAGAGCGGCTCCGAAGCCCTGAGATTATCTGAACTGGTTAAAAAAAATAAAGATTTACTTGAGCAGGCAAAAGCCGATATTGCTGAAGCAGAGAAAGCAGGCGCCGGAAAAGCCGCCCCGGAACTTTTAGCTTCGGCGAAAGAAAATATGAACAAGGCCCTTGCCGCTTTTTCTGAAAAAGATTATGTCAGTTCTATTGACTCTGCGGGTAAGGCCTCTGATGATGCCAAAGCCGCAAAATCGGCGTGTCTCGCTGCCGCCTCGGTTAAGGCCGCTGCACTGGCGACTAAATATACCGTAATAAAAGGCGATAACCTCTGGAATATCTCTAAAAGTCCCCTGGTATTTTCTGACCCTTTCCTCTGGCCACTCCTTTATAAAAATAATAGAGATAAGATAAAAGATCCGGATTTAATCTATCCGGAACAGCAATTTGAGTTACCGGTAAAGCCGGTTGAATTACAAAAGTAAAAAAGAAGAAACGGCACGCTAAATAAGTAAAGTTGTAAATCCCGGGACCCGGTTTAATCTTACCGGGTCTTGTTGCTTAGCCCCCCGCGGAAAACAAAGGAAAGAAGATGAGAGAACTTCTACTTAAGAACTGCAGGATATTTTCACCAAAACCGCTGCCCGGCTTTAATGATATTCTTATAAAAAAAGGAAAAATAGCACGGATAGGCCAAAAAATAAAAGAAAAAAATATCCCTCTTCTTGATTGCCGGGGAAGGCGGGTCGTTCCCGGCTTTATTGATGTTCATCTGCAGGGCGCAGGCGGTTTTGATTTTCTGACGGGAGACAGGCCCGGTATAGAAAAACTGGCCTATTCGGCTCTCTCTTCAGGCACCACCTCTTTTCTTGCCACTACCGAAGTTGTAAAGGACGGCAAAGAAGAACACCTTAAACGGCTTCGGGATTATATACAAGACCGTGATTTCTTGTATGCAAAGCCTTTGGGTATCCATCTGGAAGGACCGTTTATCAATTATCAGAAAAAAGGTATGCTAAATCCCGGGGTAATAACAAAGCCCGGGCTAAAATATTGCAGAGAAATAATAAAAGATACGGGTGCCACTCTCAAAATGATGACGCTTGCTCCGGAACTTAAAGGGAGTATCTCTATCATCCGGGAGCTTAAGCGTAAAGGCGTTCTCGTTGCGCTGGGGCACACCCTGGCCGGCTATGAAGAGGCAAAAGCAGGAATAAATGCGGGTATAAGCCAGGTCTGCCATCTCTTTAACGCTATGACCCCGCTCGATCACAAAAAGCCCGGGGCCTTTTTTGCGGCGCTAGAGGCAAATAAAGTTACCGTCCAGCTTATCTGCGACGGTGTCCATATTCATCCCGCCGTGCTGAGAATGGCTTACCGGCTTTTTGGGGTAGAACGCATCTGTATTATTACCGATGGCCTGGCCAATCTCGGCCTGCCTGACGGGGAATATACTTACGGGGACCGCAAATATAAAAGTATAAACGGGACCTGTTATTATAAGGATGGGACGCTTATAGGCACCGCGCTTCCCATAAATAAGGCCGCAAAAAGATTTCAGGCCTTCACCGGGGCTTCCTTTGAAGAAACTATCAGGATGCTGAGCACCGTTCCTGCCAAATCCATAGGAGCCCTGAACAAAGGTGAATTAAAATGCGGTAAAGACGCGGATCTAGCCGTAATAGATAAAGATTTTAATGTATATGCCGCAGTTGCAGGCGGTATCGCGGGATATGTGACAAAAAAGTAAGGGTAGTGTCAAACGGCACATGAAAAAATGAAGAATTTTGGTAAGGAATTATTTTCTGCTTTAATTTGTTTAATCAGTCCACCTACGGTGAGATCTCGCCTTAAGGCGGACAATCGGAAATTTTGAGCGAAGTAGCGAAATCCGCCAACGCTTTGGGGCGGAAGTAATTAGTTACCGGGAGAGATTATGAAAATTAAAAAAGTTTTGCTTGATACGGATATCGGAGATGATATTGACGACGCACTGGCTCTGGGTTATCTGGGAAAAAGCAGTGACATATTTTTGCTTGGAGTTTCTACCGTATTTTTAAAAACCCGGGAAAGAGCTGAGCTGGGCGCAGCGGAGTTACAGGTGCTCGGAAAATTTAACCTTCCGATAGTTGCAGGCGCCGGCCGGCCGCTAAAAATTGAAAATGCACTGTATAAGAAAAAATTGCAGGAGCACAAACCCCGGCAATTTGAAATACTCTCAAAAATTAAGCCCCTGATAAAACCTTATCCTATGGATGTTGTAGAATTCCTGAAAAATAACATAGAAGCGCACAGCGGCGAGGTGACGCTTTTGACCATAGGACCGCTCACCAATATCGGCCTTTTATTTAGAAAATATCCAAAAATAGCAGAGAAACTCAAAGAAATAGTTATTATGGGTGGCGTAATTACGCCGTCTTTTCCGGAATGGAATATTCTCTGCGATCCGGAAGCTGCCGCCATTGTCTTCAATGCCGGCGCGCCCATAAGAATGATCGGCCTGGATGTAACCCTAAAATGCCTTCTTCCTGAGGCCCAAATCAGAAGGTTTGAGAAATCAGGCCGGGAACTTCCGGTATTGCTCGGGAAACTTATCCGCCTTTGGCAAAAACAGCTTGCGGGAGTTTCGGGAAACAGTAAAGCCCACTCGCCTATTCTCCATGATCCGCTGGCGGCAATGGCCCTGAATACGCCGGACCTCCTGGAATATCGGCCCTGTAAAATAGCCGTTGAAACTGGGGGGAAATATACAAGAGGGGTCACTCTGCCGATTTCTAATTGCTGGAAACGGGGTAAAAACGGAGTCGAGATAGTATTAAATCCCAAAGAAAAGCCAAATGCGCTCGTAGCTGTCAGAGTAAATGCAGAGCTGGCCGTAAAAACCTTCACCGAAAGGATACTGTCTTAAACTCTTTTTAATACTTTTTCAGATATAATTCTGATAATTTTACCGGCCTTTTGAGATCAAATGGCGAGGTAACAGGCTGTCCACCGTTCGATAATCAAACGGTGAGATCTCGACCTAATAAGGCGGACTTAATGACCATTATTTTAGGTTTTCAGTAGCCTGTTAGAGGAAAGAATGCTCACTATATATTTCAGCCCTTTTGGCAATAAAAACGGAAAAACTCCTTCCGAGGATATAATTTCCGGTATTGCAAAGCCCGGGAAAAGTATTCTTTATATTTCCCCCTCCGGCCGGAAAGCTGAGGCGACGGGAAAAAGTTTCTTTGCTGAAAATGAAAAACGGGATTTTTATTCTCTGGACCGTTTCATAGAGAAAGTACTTAAAGACAAAAAAAGCCCTGTGCCCGCAGGATATCTGGACGATAAATTAAAATTTATAATTGTGCAGGAGATACTTTCTTCTAATGCAAAATAAAATACTTTATATTGAATTTCAGGATGTTGTTTAATAAAATTGAAAGTATTAGTTATGGTTAAAAATTTAGCAAGTTTAGTTTTACCAATTCCTGAACTAGCAGTTATAATAGTTTGAGTACTACGTTCCCAACCTGGGAAATGTTCATTCAATCTACTAAACGGGAAAGCTATGCTAGTAACTTTACCCGATTCTTTTAATTCT
>Ga0209083_1002097_pt1 | contig 19872 bp, 22 predicted proteins | sample AM7aDNAmetaG_FD_184132 | JGI IMG/M metagenome (GOLD analysis project Ga0209083, IMG submission 184132) | Freshwater microbial communities from Finland to study Microbial Dark Matter (Phase II) - AM7a DNA metaG (SPAdes) (version 3) | ecosystem: Environmental > Aquatic > Freshwater > Lake ...
CTTGCTACATTATCCGAGGGCATGGGTTCTTCTCCTTTGAGCTGTTTCAGCAGCTCGGTTGGTTGTTCTGAAGAGAGAACCCTGCCTCTTTTTTCACAAAGTTTCAACTAACTTTAGCATCCCGCCCCTTGTCGCGTTCAAGCCTTTGAATATTTGATTCTCGGCTTTGGAGCTGGCGTGAAATATCTGCGATTTTGCGCGCTATCTCTTCTGCTTTCCTAGGATCGTTCATGGCGTGATTTCCTTTTGCGTTTAAGAACTACGAATTAAAATCCCCGAAAACTTCCGTTTTCCATTCAAATGTTCTCTGGATCGAACCGACTAAGAACGCTTTTAAGCCGTGGGTTGCGCCTTAAAATCATTTCGTGTATGTATGGCCAATACTCAGTAACTTTTGGCCTTCCCTGCATTAAGCCTCTAACAAAACCTGCTGTTCGCAGCACTCTATCTCGTTTCAAATCCTGGAAAAAGATGGGCGCCGGCAAAGTTGTCAGATATCGGATTCGCCCCATATAATCTTTACCTTTTTTCCAGCCCGCTTTTACATAATCCACCCGCTCATCTAATCGAAACACTTGCTTAAAGCACTGGTCCGGAGAATTGTGATAAAAGAGGATCAGATCTCCTTTTGTAGCCTCGCTCGGGACACTCCAGACCGTACTTGATTTAACTTTTGATATTTGCTTCTTATATTCATTTGAGACTGGCTGAACCCAAACATTAAAACCAAGGCCGAACTCCTTTCTGAGCTCTACGACCTGAAGATGTTTTGGTATTCCCGGCCAGTTGTGTTCCCAACACACTATCCAATCACAACCTTTAGCACTGTGATGATGGGTTGAAAAATTCTTCGACTTATATTCAAATTCTATTCGAACCCGCTTCTCCTCGCCCCCTACCTTTTGGTATGCAATGCAATCAGGAAAAGCTCCCCGGATTTTCTCTATAACAAGGCGATGTTTTTTTACATACTTGGAGAATAAAAAAACAACTCCCTGTTCATTAACAGGGGCATATTGCAACGGAGCATTCTCTAGTCTTTCCGGTCTGATTTTTTTCATCTTTACGCTCCCATGGATTTCTCTCTCGTCTTTGAAACGTCTCGAGCCTGTTTTATGGTCTTGCATGTAAACAATGTATCAAGCATGCACCGAACTCGACCATTGGCATAAATCCCTCCTGTTTTTACTTCATGATCAGGAGCAAATCGTTTGCCTAACTTATAAAGGAAATAGTCCTCACCCCAATCGCCTTTTGGAATTTCCCGTATCCTGCTATGCATATTCCTGACAACATCCCAATCTTCAATACGGTGGATAGATTGAAGTTTGCCATAATATCTAAAAGCAATATAGTTTGGAGGTTCTTTTGGCCACCCCCTCTTTCCTACCGAATGGAAATAAAGCTTTTTCTTCTCAACAAGATCAATAAATGAGATCTTCCATCCTCGCGGAAGATAAGAACCAAGCGAGACAACAAACACCCAATTCGAGTCAATCTTTTGCATATAGACCACCTCTCTGAGATAGATTAAAAGCTCGTCAATCAAATGCTTTTCTCTATGACTGCTATCCTGTTTTGATCGCGCAGCTATACGCGCTACTTCCTCCCAAGAGAGAATCTCGGCTTTCGATTTCTCGAGATATGCAAGCTCGCCGCAATTCCCAACATAAGGCTTCTTATAGTCGCTCAAAACAACAAACTTTTTTATCGAAGCGTTGCTTTGCGAAAAGGATTGCCGTTTTTTATACGCACCCAGCTGCCTTTCCCCGGGCAGAATCCATCCACGTTTAGCCTCAATAATGATAAAGAGCTTGCCCTGTGATTCTAATTCGATGTCTGTTATTCCGCCGTCTCTTTCATAATGCTGAAGATTAATCTTCACTAAAGATGGGTCCACATCTATATGCGCAATATTCTTAATAAATCCCTTCAGAAAAAAGGGGCACCTTGAAAGCGCCCAAGCGACGCTAAAACTAATATCGTTTTCCTTTTCTCCCAACAGCCCAAACACGCTTTTTATTTCACGGCTATTCAGTTCAAGCGTTCCCATAATGTTCGCCTATTCTGATTATCCTATTCGATTCATATTTTCGATTTTAGAACTTTTAGAATCTCGACCATGGCCTCGGTGTCGAGCTTACAGTATTCGAGAAGTGCATTGTAGACTTCACGTCTTTCCTTTTCCATAACGTCATCCTTAAAAGTCACTCGCCCATATTCCCGGCTCGCCTGCCCACCGTCAGAAATCATCATGTCGTCATAGGACCCGCCCACGAGCGCTGGGTAAACAGCCTTAATCGAGTAGCTTCCCATCTGCTTTGGATCGTAATAATCAAACCGACGAAATGGAACCATTAGGTCGACGAATCGCTGTTCAATCTCATTGAACCACTTCCTATATTCGCGGTATACATCGACGGAGTCTCTGAGACAGTTTATTTCAAAACTCATATTGAACGCCACAATGCTTCCCTTCGGGCCAATCAACGATGCCAACTTTCTTAGAAGTTCAGGCCTAGGGTCTTCTCGGCCTTCAGCAAGGAATGCATGGTGTTTTTGATTTTTCGACCAGTCATCCCAGATGTGGAGCGAAAACTGGAAAGGGACCTGTTGGTATGGACTTGATTTCTCATAAAGCGGGATCGCCGGATTCAGCGTCTCAAAATCGACTAAATAAAGCGGGAATTTAAGGCTCTTGAGGAATCCCTTCATGACCTTGAGATCCACGTGCGTCTTTTTCCTGACATGGCACGTCCTCACGATCTGATGCGTCGCAGCGGTCAGTCGCTCTGCCGGGACATCCGTTGCCTTTAGGAATCCTTCGTTTATGAAGCCAAAGGCTTTGTCAGCATTAATTCTGTTGTACATAAAAACGCTGCTTTCTGGAATGTGTTTCCAGCAAAGGCTTTGTAACGAGCAATCGTATGGATTACTGCAATGGGGGCCAATCTTCTCCACGGGGCAGACCTTTTGATTGCGAACTCTGATCATTCGCTCAAGATTGGCTTCGACTTGCTTACAAAGCGGTCTTATACGCTTTGTGACGTCCTCGATTTTAAAAAGGGCTTTGGCATCGACTGACCCAGTGCGGACATAGCCGACATTGATCAAAACGAGGTGGGCACGACGGATCTTAAGCCCGGCTTTTTCGTAGCAGCAGGTTTGAAACGCGAGATCGTGAAGATTAACGTCTTTCACCTTAGTCGAGCTCTTAACCTCGAAGATGTCCCATGAACCGTCTTTATTTGGGAAAAGGATATCGGGGCGGGCAAAGAGACTCTGTACCTGAAACGCCGGCTCAAAAAGCGGCACGCGCGTAGGCAGTAGGTCCTGGGTGCGTCGAATGATCGCGTCATAGTCCGTAACGCCTTCGATCTCGATCCCGCCAGGGAAAAGAGTTCGGGCAAGTTCCGTCACCTGGTTCCCCTGATCGAAAATGGCTTGAGTCGGATCATCGGTCTGAGGGAATTCCTCTTTCGCGTTGCAGCGCATCCAGAGAAGTTTCGGGCATTGGAGCCCCTCAAGATACTTCGACTTCGAAAAAATAGGCTTTCTCTTCAACATCTCCCCCTTTCGCAGATCACCGAATTCTATACTAATCAAGGGGCATTGTAACGAACCATCGCGACAACACAGTGTCGCGGTCTAATATTTATTTAGGGAGAGTTTTACCGGGCAAGAAGCATCCAGAATACTTCCGTCCGATGCCCCATCATAGCTACAGGCAGAAGCCGTCATGTCGCCTTTTGGGCTAAAGACGACTTCGGGATCGCTCATCAACTCAGGGAACGGCCGTGTTGGAAAACGAAGGTTTCTTTAAAACTTAGGCAGGTATTTCTTTATGCAAGCCAAGATCTCATCAAAGGATGGCCGCTTAGAATAGTAGAGGCTCTTTGTTTTTTCATATTCGCTCAGAAAAAGAGCCCTGGTCGCCTTATCGCTCAGTAAGAACGCCTCGCATCGCGAAAGGTCTAAGCCTCTCAGGTTGCCACGGAATCTTTCTTCCTTGTGTTTCAGATACGCCTCTGTTCCTATAAAATCCCGAACCTCCTTAACCTCTAGCAAGCACATGACGTCATAGTAATGCCTTATAAAATTCGAGGGCAACGCCTTCGTGGATTGATGCTGGTTGTATTTTTTTGCGATGGTCTGCAATTTCTCAACAAATGTGTATCTTGGGTCGTAGCAGTGAACATCCATAGCGGCGTTGTCTTCAACGGCCATCTTATTCTCTTGAGCAAATGCAAGCGCCCAGGAGCTTATTTGGAGCGGCTTGTTGGGCGTCACCTGATCAAAACCAACCTCCAACAAGATGCCCGGCTTTAAACCTTCGATGGCACTTCCTGCCGAGGGATAATGCAGCCTGATGCCACCGCTGCGATATTTCTCATCATCAAAGGCAGTGTCCCGCTCGACTTTTTCGATGCCATCTATTTTGATTTCACCAGCCAGCCAATCATAAAATATTCTCCTGCTCTCGCATTGAGCTTTCTCTTCTTGATTCCTGCCTGCTTTAACATTCATTTCGGGCGGCGGCTCGATGCGTATGTCGATGTCTTCGGAAAAACGATTGATAATTTCAAAGCCCTTAGAAAGAGACGTGCCACCCTTAAGCTGAAATTTGAATCCGCTTTTCTTCAGCCCATAGAGAACATGCATGATCCAATAGTCTTTTATGACCAGAGAGGCGTCCAGGCCCTTCTCTCGCCCGACGGTTCTAACCAGATCATCAAACTCAGGATGGTTGTGAAGGTAGTTATTCATGAGCTAAAAGCTCCGTAGAAAAACGGTCGTGAAACATGTGTTTGGTTCTCTCCCCCGCATATTCATTAACCATTGCCCGGACCTGAGCTGTGGGCGGTGAAAAATATTTTCTGCCAGCAGCTTGCAAGATCGCCTCTTTATCTTCCGCCAAATCGTTGAGATTATTAAGCAGATCGACAAGCAAAAATTCCATGGTCATGGCTTTCGGAAATTTGTGCTTTAAACGGAAATCAAACATTTTTCCGCCAAGCTCAAATTGTCCGTGGCGCTTATGATTATAAACCACTCGATGGTTATACAATTGAGTTGCGCCAACACCAAGTGCGTTGTAGTCATTATAGCTGGTCAAAAGAAAATCCGTTGTCTTCAAAAAAGCACGCACGAGCTCCTCGTCGGAAGGCGGCACGGCACCAAAAGATGCGTGCTTGGGACAGTAATAGAGCCCTTGCGACATTCTCTTTAAGGTTCCTTCACCAAGCAACGCTTTCAGATGACGGTCAACCGCTGTAGACCAGTGGGCTAATTCAGCCCTCCGGTAAACATGCCCTGCATCTAAATGATGTTTTAACCTATCCAGCGTATTCATCGTTTTATTCCTCCCTCAAACTATAGCTTAATATTGTCATAATTGCAAGAATCTTCATTTAAACTTCATGCATACACAAAGCATGTTTCATGCATTCATCATAACTCGTTATATTTGAATAGGTTGTAACAAATGCAAACGAGAATTTAAGCAAAACCCCGTGGTCAGATGTGAAATTCCCTTAAATTTGAAGGAAAAGCGACTTCAATCCGCCTCCTCAGAGGCTTCTTAAAAATCAATGTCCGGGAACGCTTGCTCCAAATTGGCGCGGACATCGCTATTGAACCCCGCCAACCCTTTCCGCAACACCGTCAAGGAACTCTGCCCCAAAAGGCGGATAAACCGGGCGCAGGTCAACTCGGAGGGATCAATGAGCAGCCATTTGCATTTTTTATTGATGTTAAAAGCTGTCATCATTTTCGATCTGGCCTGAGCATCCCCCTCCGGTAGCGAATACCCTATTATGATAATGCAATCAGCCTCGCATAGCCGCTCGAAGAACTTGCTCCACTGAGGCTCAAGCAGCTTGTAAAAATTGCCATGATATTTATACGCGCTGGGCTCCAAGATAACTGGATGATCCCGAGTATCCGGAGCTTTTGAATATTCATTCCACCTCCGGTCCAAGTCACCAGATGAAGCGAAACGCACATAGGTGAGCCGCCCATTTATCATCCACCAGTTGATCCCGCCGTGAAGCTTCAAAAAGAGATGCTTCGCCCATCCGCCGTACCAGTTATCGAGCGAGATAGACAGAGAGGGATTAACTCTGGAACCCGGTCCGACCCGTGATTGCCAGTACCAAAAGGAAGCGTCAAAGACACAGTCCCAATTGAATGATGCCCAGGTGACCTGTTCGAATTTCTCGTTGCAGACTTGCATTAAGGGGTTAAGGTGCGCCGCCTTTGTCGTTTTGCCTTCGTAAACGGCACGCATGATCAGGACATAGAGTCGCTTTCGAAACTCGGTAAAGAGATTAGGCTCGGGACATTCCTTGCAATTGGGTTCGTTTTCCCAATCTCTCAGGATGGTGAGCATTTCCTCGATGGTGACGGACTGATCCGAGGATTCAAGAGTATGGCCTCTTGGGGCCCAAAAGATCTCATCTAGCTTTTGCGCGAGAAAGGGATCCTGCTTCAGATACTGACGCGCCCACTTGTCTTTAAACATGCCCTGTAGGGTTGGCACGCCAAAATCAGACGAAGCGCCGGCCCCAAGGATTACGACAACCTTGCTCATACCTCCCTCCCATGGGCGTTACATGAATTTCAGCATGGCCGCCAGCTTATATTTCATGATAAGAGGACGAAGGACAGAATCTTTGGCATATTGGCGGAGGATATCCTTCGTAATGACTTGGAGTGTCGTTTCGATGCCGGATGTCTGGTTCAGAGAAGAATTTGCTTCTGAGACACTCGTTATGCTTCTTGCGTAGATATTCTCACCGGAGCCATCAAACACTCTTAAATGAAGCGTCAGACGTATCTCCAGCCCCTTACTAGCGACCGCAAGCTCTTTTACGCAGACTACAAGCAATCCTTCAGACTTCCCCGGAGCCGCGAATACATACGGAGGTTCTCCCTCATCTTCGATTACTCCCGCGATCTTGAGTCCAGCATTCTCAACAAGATTTGAAGTAATACACTTCATCACGGTTGCGAGATGACTGGGAGGCGCCTGCGCGAATGTAGCAATATTTTCGCTGTGGGTGTTAGTGAACAAGGCTGGAGCGGGCAAAGGAGTAGTTCCACACCCGTTCAGAGCCCCGAGGACGGCAAACAGGAACACCGCGTTAGCGAGCCGGAAGTTCTTCAACATGTCGCAAGGCCTCTAAATAGGAATCCTTACTGCCAATGTCAAACCACGATCCTTCGAAGACAACCCCGTAAACGGGTTCCTTGCCTGTCAGCCACGCGAAGAAATCTCCGATGCGATCGGGATTCTTTTTTTCGATATCGAGATATTCATGGAGCCGGAGACGCGCCTCCGGAGACATGTGATAGACACCAACACTCACGGTAGTAGCGGCAGGAACCTTCGGTTTTTCTTCAAAACGGGTGATCTTTCCGGTCTCGTCCAGCTCCACCACTCCGTATTGGGACGCTAAAGCCTTCTCCCTAACGTCGTAAAGGCCCAGAAATGTGTAGCGTGAATGCCCCAAGCACGGAAGCAGGAAATACCCTATTGGAAAATCGAAATAATTATCCCCGCAGAATACGAGAAAACGCTCCGGGGTTCCCCTAAAGGGCTTAAGCGCCAGCTCAAGATCCCGAACCGCTCCAAGACGCTCCGCCGGATTTGTGACTCCATCATGGATCACGCTGATCTGTGTTTTATAATGGACTCCTTTCTTCCAGCGCATGAAATCCCGGTAAAAGCGTTTATTGCTCACAACGATGATCTCATCGAGCACCGGAAACCGGTCCAGCTTCGTAACTAGATGATCAAGCAGTGTCTTCTCCCCAAGTCTTAATAGCGCTTTGGGGATATTCCGCGTAAGCGGATAGAGTCTTGTTCCGAAACCGGCGGCGAGAATGACAGCTTTCATAAAATGGAGGTTTCCTCTCGTGGTTCAAATGCAGTGGGTAGATGGCAGCACATGCTTTCTTTAGCCGATCCCAAAAACGCTCCCAAATCCTGAATCCGCCGTCCGAAACAGATCTCACGAAGGAGCAGAATAAGCTCCGCTTCAAGCGGCGAATCGTGCTCGGCAGGAACTTTCGCGAGAATCATTTTCGCCACCTATCATTCGCCGGTAATATCTCCGCCTCCGCTCGCATCCCGTATTTAATGTCAGGCGGCATCCCTTTGAGCCGGATCGCGCAGGCGACGACATGCTTCACCTTAAACACCTTCTCAACCTCGTCCCTGGCCCGGGGGGCGATACGGATCACTTCTCCCGTGAAGACCTTGCCCTCTACTGCCGCGAATCTTGCTTTAACCGGATCACCCAACGAGACTTTCCGGATCATCTTTTCAAGGATCAGCATCTCAAGGAAGTACGTGTCGGGATCTGCGAACTCGAGCACGAATTCTCCTTCTTTAAGAAGGCTCCCCTTCTGCTCGCTCGGGTCCGTGAGCAATATCCCTTCAAACGGGGCTCTGAGCTCCAGGGCGTCCAACTGGTTTTTAAGAAATCCGATCGCGGCCTCGGCAGATTCAATTTCCTTCGCGTTAATTGTGATCTCCTGCTCCGCGCCTTCAAGCTCATGCAGGGCATGTTCATGTTCCGCCTGCCCGATAACTCCGTTCTCAAAGAGGACATTGCTGCGGTCTCTCTCCCTTATCTGGAACTCGGCTTTTTTCATAAGCCGGTCCTTTTCGAGCTTCAGGATCTCAAGAGCAAGTTTCTTCTCCTCAAAGCTTCTCTTAATATCCAGATTCTCAAACCGGGCGATCACTTCCCCTTGCTTTACCCGGTCCCCTTTCTGGTGAAGAAGCTCTCTCAGCACACCCGAGGTAGAAAGACCGATCTTCGCGAATCGCTCCGCCTGAAGGATAGCCTCCCCTTTAATGACCGGCCTCGGCCAGAAAAGAGCCCCGAGAAGCAGGGTGAGCACTAAAAAAAAGATCTTCGTTCTTCCCTTTTTGGGAGCCTCTTTTTTCTCTTCAAACAGTGCGGGTTCTTTTTCCTGAGTAGGGATTTCTTTCTGAGTCATATTCTTAGTCTCTCCTTAGTTGAATTAGATCCATGCCTTAAACCGTTCCGGAACTGATCTTGCGGTCCAGTACGCAACGGGAATGGAAAGGATCAGGCTTGTCAAAAGGGGCGTTGCCTGCCAGACAAAGTAAGGCGTTAGAAATAGGCAGAAATACAGACCGCAAAGGCCAGCTGCGGTCCCCGGCCAAAGAACTTTTGCGGTATTCTGAAAGTCCACCTCGGCGAAGGGATTTTTTGCCATAGGCTTCCAGTGAAGTTTCCTCAGCGGAATGCTTGAGATATCCAAAGGCGTGTAGAAAACATTGTTCAGTGTGAGGAACGTGGAAACGACCAACTCGTAGAAAAAATCCTTAAGATCCTTCAAATTTTTTAGCAGGCAGAGTTTGTGCAAATAGACTACCGCGATGCTGAAAATAAGCGCCCACTTAAGTTTGCTATTCGTACAGGCCCCGAGCCAGATGGAATCGATCTCGAAATGGATAAGCTCGCCCGCGAGACAGGAATGGGCCAAAAGCCCCAGGATGAGCCAAACGAGGAACACGACATCGGCCACGTAAAGATAGATCCCAAAGAACGCGAGAAACCGAGAGGCAAGGCTGACTCGCGGCATAAAAATAAGCGGGATACCCTGCAGCGTTCCCTGAGCCCACCGGCGAGCTCTCGCCCTCGCCTCAAGATAGTTCGACGGCGCTTCGTCATACGCATAAACATCCGCGCAGAACGCCACACGGTATCCAATTTTGTCTAAGAGGACCGTATCCCAGTTATCATGGGAAAGCAGCCCTTTCGGAAGCTTGATCCTCGAAAGAAGTCCGGCCCGCGCCAGCTGATGGTGTCCGAAGGAAATGGTTCGGCCAAAGATCGCCTGAAAGGAAGCGAAATTGAACCGCTGCGCGAAATTCGTCCCGATCTTTTCGAAGCGGGCATACCAGCTGTTGGCGTGAGCGATCCTGATGAACGCCTGAAAGATCGCGATGTCCCGATTTCCCGGATGCTCGGCCTTTCTAAGAAGCTTGAGAAGCGTCCCTTTGGGAATCATCCCATCGGCATCACAGATGTAAAGATAGACGTATTCAGGGTGTGAACCCAGGAACTCAGCGATGTTTCCCTGTTTGCGTTCAACGGGAGCTTCCCTCCTTCTGTAAAAAACACGGTCTGGATGGCTCGTTTGAAGCCTTTGGACGATCTCCCGTTCAAAACGCTCAAACTCGGCCGAAGAATCGGACAGTATCCAAAGATCGGTATTGGAAAGCATGTTCCCCGAAAAGGAATACTCGATCCGTTCGAAAAGACCGTGGGATTCGTTGCGAATGGGGTAGACAATCGCGGTCTTCGGATATTCTTTGACGTAGGATCCCTTTAGCGCCGTATCTTTAAGGAACGGCCGCAGAACGCTCAAAGCGAAAAGGAACGCCACGTTAAAGAATAAGAATCCGAAGCCCGCGATCCAGAGGATCCCGAACCAGCGGGATTCCTCCGTCCATACGATCGCCGACGACACGAGGCGCACCGCAAGAAAGGTCAGAAGCGCGACCGCACCAAGGAATAGCGCGGTCCTGGCCTCCGGACTTAGCGGAAAGCGGCCTGTCGGGATCGCTGGAAAGGATTTCACGATCTATCCTCCTCAACATCCGCAGTGTTCATCTCCGAAGGCGTTTCTATTTCTGCCGGTTTGAAGGCTCGGGTCCTTTCAAGTCGAGCGATTTGTATACGGTACTCCGATATCGCCTGAACGGACGCAACCCGCGCCTCTTCCAAAGCGATAAAGGAATCAAGCAATTCCCCGGTCCCTTTGCCGCCCGTCACGAGGCGTGTTTTCTCGTTCTTGTAGCTTTCCTCATTTTCTTTAAGGAAAGCCTCCGTCATCCTTATCTTCTGGCGAAGAGCCCTCGCTTCATGAAAGAGCCGCCGGATCTCTTTTTCGTGCTCCTTGATCCGGATATCCTCCGCCCATTTCGTTTCCTCTATCTCTTTCTCCTTCGCGCGTATCTTGGAACCGAGCCTACCGAAATCCCAAATATTCCATTTCCCTTCGATCCCCACGATCACGCGGTTCGTGTCCACATACACGTCCCGGACACTATTCCAGCGCGTGGAAAGACTGAGTTGTGGGAACCTTTCCGCTTGAAGAGAGCGTTTCTCATACTGCTTCGCTTGGATCTTGAGAGAACCCTCTTTGTAAAGCGGGTCGGCTTCGCGCGACGCATCAAGAAACGATTCAAGCCCGTCTGCAGCTTCCGGGATACTGCCGTAGATCTGAAGATCCAGAGCCTCGCCTTCCCCGACCCCCACCGTTTCCCGAAGAACCGTAAGCAGGTAATCGTAGGTTTCCTTGTGCTTCACAAGCGAATGCTTCACACTTTCAAGATGCGATTCGATCTTGAATGATTCAAGGCGAGGAAGCACCTCTTTCCCGGAAAGCTTCTTAATCCGCTCGCACTCGGTTGTAAGCTCCTTCACCTCTCCCTGAGCGATTCTCGTGAGCTCCTTTTCTTCCAGAACCTGCGTGTAAAGCACCCGCACCGCAAGCTCCAGATCGAGCTTCTCTTCTTCAAGCCTCAGCTTCTCAACCTCGTAAACGGCATTCTGCCTGCGCTTTTCCGCTACCGCTTTCCCTCCCTGAAAGATTGGCTGCTCGATCCCGGTATCCAGATACCCAAGGAATCTACTGTCCCCGGTGGCAACACCCGCTTCTCCCGCCGCTTTAAGCTTCGGGAAAAACTCGGCGAGCGTCCCTTTGTAGAGAGCCTCCTCCTTCCCGAGCCGCGCGAGCGCGCGCTTTATCTCACTCGAGTCCTTTAGCGCGTTTGTGACCGCTTCATCAATACTAAGAAGCGTCCCTGAAGGCCTTAGCACCGCCGAATCAGCAGCTTGAGCGCTGACGGGGGCCGCCAGAACCGCTGACACAAGCCCCAGGCAGGCGCAACTCCTCCAAAATCCCTTTCCCTTTTTAAAACACTTCCCCATGGAATTTCCTCCTTTGCGTGGACCTTTGCGATAGTTCCTCGGTTCCGTCTTATTCCGCTTTTTTCAAGTCCTCTAACTTCGCGGCAAGCTCTGCGACCCCTTCCTGGAATTCCTTAAAATGCCGGGGAAGGATGCTGATCCCGCGTTTTGCGGCGATCATTTCTTCGGTCTCTTCGTTCTCTTCGTTCCTCACGAAAAAACGGATATCCCCCCGCGTCTTTCCATTCACTTCCACCACCGTAAAATGCAGCTCCTCACCGTTCCGTGTCTGGATCACGCGCACCCTCTCGATTTCAACGAACCCTTTATCCTTTTTCTCGTTTTCCATTAGTTTTCTCCTTTTTGGTTTTCAGTTACACAGCTTCAAGCAAAAACACAAAGATCGGTTTTGAGGCTTCCGCGGTCACGGATTTTTCGACATTAACGCTCCGCAGGTTCCTTCGCGCTTCATCCGAAAGATTCTGCGCAAGATTAAGTTCCAGCTGGTTTTGCATGTTGAAGGGGTCCTGCGACCTGCCCCCTAAAAAGAGCGCTCCCATGGAAAGGACGGACTCACCCAAAGCCTTCGCCATTTTCATATCCGTATGTTTTTCCACCTTCCCCTTGATCCCGGCGGCCCCGTCCTCAGATAGCGCGAGCGCGTTTACCCTGATCTCGCGCCCGTCCGGAAGCACCAGCAGCTGAAACCGGACATTGATCCGGTCAAGCGACTTCAATACGTTCGCTTCTCCCAGGAATTTCGAACCTTTGGGGATCACCGTCTTTTCACCGGTCATAAAGTCTCTCGAAACAAGAGCCACGACAGGCGCGTCCACATTGAAACTGAACACCCGTTCCCCCAGAAGCGCGGGAATCTTGGTCCCGGACGCGAGCCCGAGTTTGAATTTCTCAGGCCTTTCAATCCCCGTCTGGATCACCCGCTCCGGCTCTTTCTTGAAAAGAAATACCCCCATAGCGCTATCGAGCTTCCGCTTGGTCCGGGACAGGATCTTCAGAGGTTTCACGGACACATCCTGTTTTTTGGATTTAAAAGAAGCGTCTATCGCTCGTTCCATGGAAGCCGCGGTCATGGCGACCCGGTTCTGCTCTGCTGCGGGAACGCTCAGAACCTTGGTTTTTGGGGTCTTATGGCTCATCACATAAAAACCCGCACAAGCAACGATCAGCAGCGCGGCTCCCAATCGCACCAGCCGGTTCTCGCCTAACTCTCTAAGCCCGAACCAGTCCTTTTCCCAACCCTTGGGTTTTTCCGAGAACCCCTGCTCCGGCGGTTTGGGAGGTTCGGGAGACTCTGGAGACTCGGTAGGATCACTTTTCTCTTTGAAGAATCCGAAAAGATTGATCATTCGAACCACCGGAACCCTTTGAGCTCGATATCACGGGCCGTCCCGGGCTCCAAAGCGTCCTCGAATACACGAAAGACCGGCTTTTGACCTTTCCCGAGGACCCGGTAGTCGAATACGATCACGCCGTAGATGTAGCTATCGGGCTGGATGACCTTGGAGATTTCAAGCTCTGAAGGAAATTCGATATTCCCGGACTCCTGGCTCTTCAGGAGCTTCCGTTCATACTCAATTGCTCCCACCGAAGCCTTAAGGAGTTTGTACGGGATCTTGGAGTAATTAAGGATCGAGAACCTGAGGTACCCCTTATCCGCCATCCTAGAAAGCGAGAGAAGATTTACCTGCACCTCGCCTTTAGCCTCAGATCCTTTCAAGGCGAAGGATTGGACGCCTGAGGCTACCTTTTCCTTAAGCTTGTCTTCGGAGAGTTTCTCCGCTTTCTCCTCAAGATTCGCTTCCTTCTGGTGGTAGTCCTCCTTGATCACCGCCGCTTTTTCTTCTACCTTCTTGTCAAAAGCGTTCTGAACGAGGGATTCGTCATCCTTCGGAAGTCTGTAATCGAGAACGAAGTCCGCGGTCTCGGGAGCTCCCGTACTTACGTCAAAAGCAAGCCTACCGGACTCCGTGATAATGATGATGTTCGTCCGGGCCTCCGCGTCATCGGTGACGGGCTTTACGAGGACTTGTCTTTCATAGACCTCCACTTTGAAAAGGTCCTGGTCCCCGACAAATACCTTTAGTGCGGGTTCCGGAAGATCAATCGTGGAAACGTAGCCCAGCGCGGTCTGGAGCCGGAAAGCAACACCCGAGCGCATGGTCACTTTGTAGATATTTCTCGTGGAGCGCCGGAGCTTATTAAAAGTCTGCCGCTCCTTCAGGTTTGAATCCGCCGTCTCCACCGGTTTCTCAGGTACTTCCGGTTTCACGTCTTCCGCAAACCCGAGAACCGGTGTTAAAAGGGTCAGGACCCATGCGAAAAGTAATGTGCGTTTCATCGTTTGTTTTCCTCCAGTCGGTTTAAGAGAATTTCTTTGTAATCTTCCACGAGAAGTCCCGAAGGGGCCGGGAGGCTCCTGGGGATCTTTTTTAAGACGAGTTCTGATTTCAGAAGCGAGGCGTCGCGGTAATCGGAGTCTTTGTAGCTTTTGAGCGTCCGTACCCAGACAAGCGAAACGAGGACGTGTTCCGGGGTTTCGCGCTCGATCTTCTCTTCCTTGAACTCAAGGGACGCGTAAAGCTTCGCTTCCTCGATCCGGGCGAGGATCCCGGACTCGATCAAACTGCGTTTGGCCGCAGCCTGAAAGCGCGCGCTCATCAAATTCCACGCCTCAGCCATGTCACGGCTTACGGTGTAGGCGTTGTACTCCGCGTACCTTTTAACGAAGGTCTTCGCGAAATAAAGGATCTCGGGACCGGACGGAGCGTTATGCGCGGCAATATCTGAAATCGCCTCGGCCTTGCCTACCTCATCCACCCTGATCACAACCGGCGGCCGTTTCGCGAGCGCGAAAGCCCCGAAGACCGCGAAAAATAGCAGACAAAGCAACATGAGACTCACGAGCTTCATGAACTCCTGCTGCGCTTCAAGGTCCCCGAATACTTCGTAGTAACGCCTCCCCAGGTTCTCAAGTTTTGTTTGGAATCGAGTTTTCATTTGTATTTCGTCCCTCCCCCTGCCGGAGCAGGCCTGTTTTGCGGGGGTCTTGCGGGCATCGCGACATATTTCGCGATAAACGCGGTTCCGATCCCCACCACCGCGGACCCGAGACCGCTGATGCTTCCGCTTGAAGTGATTTGATGAGAAATTAGCGGCACGGAAATGAATAGCAGAATGAAGAGAACGTTTGCCGCGATCACCGCCGCGGCATTCGTCTCTTCCGGCAGATAGATCGCCGTCACGTTCATGACGGAGATCACTTTCATGAGGATGGAGAGGACAACCGTCCAAAGAGACACGGCAACGAGGCTTCTCAGCCAAAAGACAAGGCCCTGGCTCGTGGATTTATAGACGCCGAAAGCGATCAGAACGGGACCGAACACATAAAGAAGCGAGAGAAACACGAACCGTAGCCAGTTCAGGACCCCAAGCGCGATCAGCGCGACGATATAGGTCAGATAATTAAAAACCGTCAGGATGATCCGGGTGTCGAAACTCCCGAGGTCCTTCTTTTCGGTGATCTCACGGAAGACGGTCTTGATCACCTCCTGGAATTCCTCGCGCGGAAGGATTGCTTTGGCAAGAAGGTCCGTCCCATAAACGATCCACACGAAGAAACGCTCGTAAAGAATCATGAGCCCCACGACAAGCACGGCCCTGATAAAAAGACCTTTGTAATCAGAGCGGTCTTTCATCACGAGGAAATTCTCATGCAACACCGCCACGATAAACATGAGCGGAAAGATCACCGCCGCGGCAGAAGAGGTAGTCCCATAAGCGTAGATGAAAAGATCCGGGATCTGGAGAACGTTTGTGAAAAGAAATCCCTGGTTTGTCATGACTGCCCGCCTCCGGCATCGAGAATCCCATCAAGATAGTCGCCCGTGTCCTTAATGAAGCGGAGGCGCTCCCGCTCAGCGTCCTTCTCGCGGCGCGAGACCTGTTCTATCTGGGTAGCCTCAAGCTCGAGGAGTTTCGCGATCGATTCCTGGCTTTGCTGGCCGAGGACCATCAGCTCCCCGATCCCCTGGGCCTGAAGTCTCACCGCGCCTTTCGGACTCGCGGTCTCGGCCTGGGTCTGTATCTGGCGGGCTGCGTCCCGGAGATCTTCGCCGCCGGCCCGGATCTGACTTGCCAATTGAAAAGCCTCGACCACCTGCATCTCTTCAAAAGGGATATAAGGCCTTTGATTACCCTCAGGGATACTGCCCGTTACGGTTTCAAGAGAAGCTTTGAGGTCCTCTGCGGTGCCGCCTGTCTGGAGGATCTCGATCTGAGGTGTCATGGACATCGAATCCGAGTAAACGTCACGGATTCTTGTCCGCAGGGAGTCAATAAAATCACGCACCGGATCGCCCTTGACGAAATTAAGGATCTCATCCAGACCGGAATGGAAACGGAGGATCTCAAGGGTCTGATTCTTCAGCTCGGTCAGACGATCCATGGCCAGCATGATGTCCTGGGCGAAGCTACTATTCAGGATCGAATTCTGGATCTCTTGAAGGGCCGCGTTAATCGCGTCAAAAGTCGGCATCGTCGCATGGGCGGAAGGAATAGATACACCCGCGAGTACCAGCAAGAGGAAAAGAACCAGAACGCCTTTACGCATTCGAGACCTCCCGGGGTTTTGACGCGCCGCCGGGAAACTTCCGGGCTAGCATCTCGAAGATTTCCAAATTCGTTTTGAGGGGTTCCGCGGCCCGAAGATTCGTTTCCTCAGCCAAGTCTGCGGGGTCCGTCGTGGCGATCCAGTATTCAAGCGGGTTCGGCTCCACTTTCGCGATCACCCCGTGATCGTCGAACTTGATAAAGACCTCCGAATAATGCCCGGGCCTTACCTCCAGTTCACGGGCGGCAAGGATCTCGTTCTCATTAAGACCGAAGGAGGCGAGCTTCTCGTGACCTTTCTTCAGGCGCAGAATGTATTTAATGGGAGAGTTATTGACCATCACACCCGAGATCTTCGATTCCAGAAAATCCTCAGGGTTTTGGCTGATGGAAAGGACCCCGGCATTCAGTTTCCTGGCCGTCCGGTAAAACACTTCCACAAGCTCCGTCCCCTGGGATTCCTTAAGGAGCTGCCAGCATTCATCGAGCACGAGGATCTTTTTGATGGCGAGATTCTCGAACTTTCGTTTCAGAGCGAAAGGAATGATGAAAAGCAGGATTTCCTGAAGTTCGGGATAACGGGAGATCTTCCGGAGATCGAAAACGGTGAACCGCGCGTTAAAATCGAACGTCCCCTTGCGGTTCAGGACCTTCCCGTACTCTCCTTGAGTAAAAAGAGAAAGCTCTTTGGCGAATTGATAAGCCTTCCGCTTGTCCTCCTCGTCGCCCTCCGAAAACGCGCGGAGGCCCTTCTCGATATCCCCCAAAAGCGGTGTCTCGTCTCCATCAAGAGGGCGATAAACTTCCCTGAGGACACGTTCCAGGATCATTTTCTCGCTTGCCGCCCAATGCCCGGCTGGGGCGATCATTCTTTGGAGAAGTTCCTTCAAAAACTGAAGGAACGTGGAGTCGGCGTCCCCCTCCTTAGGAAAAAGCGCGGATTTGGAAGGAAACGGATTAAGCGCGTAGTTCTCTGAACACTCCACCTCAAAATAAGCGCCCCTGAGCGCCTGGGAAAGCTTCCGGTAGCTCCCGCCAAGATCAATCACGATCACTTCATGAGCTTTCGACGCCATGAGGAAATGAAGCAAAAGATAGGACGTGAAAAAAGATTTTCCGGCACCGGTCGCGCCAAGCATCACGGAATGTTTCGCCTGAAGCTTCGGATCGAAAAGGTCCAGACGGAGGGGCTCGTCTCGCCAGGTCTTGAGCAAAACGCCCTGCCCCTCCGTTCCCTTCCAGCTTCCTTGAACCGGCAGGAGATGGGCCGCCGCGGCCGATGGAACCGGAAACGCGAGGGGGTTCTCCTCACCTTGAAGCGGAAGGAATGTCAAAAAAAGACGGTCATGGTTCATGTGATCCACGAGGCCCTCGGCGCCGCCGAGCCTTCGGAACGCGCGTAAAACGTCACCTGACCTTTCATGGACCGCTTCCCGGGTCTTTCCTTTAACAAGCACGGCTAGCGAAGCGTAGAGGATCTTGTCCCACGTGGCGGCGATCTCGGTTAAGAATTCGTCGGCCTCCCCCGCCTTCGCAACAGCCTCGTGATCCCGGCTTCGCGAGAAGAAGTTTTTCGCGCGCGCGTAATTCCCTTCCCGTTTGATCCAGGCTTTTTCCTTCTCCTGATCCGGGACTTCGAGGGTGAGCGTCAGGAGATAATCCCGGCCAAGCTCCTTTTCAAAATCCCGCATGGATTTGAGGGTTGTTTCCTCAGGGAGTGCGCAGAGATTGATTCCCTGATGGAAATATCCGTTCAGATAGAAATCCCCGTAATCGGAGACAGGGAGATTCAAAAGAAGACGCGACCGAAGGCTTGCGTGTTCCCCGCAGTAAGAAACGTCCTTCAGAAATCTTTCGGAGGACACGCCTTGCCCCGCAAGCGTGGGATTAAGCAATTCGTAGAGATACCCCAAGGTCTCGCTGTCCTGCATGGGACGCACGCCAAACCCGAGGGTCTTTAGTCCTTCCGAGACCTCTCCGGAAACGGCGGTAAGGGCCTCTTTTGTTTTCTCAAATTCGGTCTCGGCGGCACAGTGAGCTTTTTTCCCGAACGCAAGCGAGATATCGGGAAGCCAGGAAGCCCTCGTTTTTTTCTTGCCGGGAGGGATCGTGACAAACAAAAAAAGCTCTTTTTTAAAGAAGGGATGCTGTCGCCAGAACCGGACCTTGGAATCGAGAAGCGCCCGGGAAAGCGAATCCTCGCCCGCAAGAGAGTCCCGGTAACTTCGCAAGCTCGCTTCCCCCTCCTCCCCGGCCCTCACGATAAAGTGGAAAGTCGCGCCTTCAGGCAGAGCGTTAAGAAACTTCCGTGTCCTGTTCTCAAAATCAGCGATCGCTTCATCGCCCTGAAGCAGGAGATCCCGGGGTTCGATCACAAAACCCATTCCCAAAACACCGCTCACTCCGATCAGGACCCCGTTTTCGATCCTGTGGAGATCAATCTGACGGAAAAAAGGAAGACGCGATTCTCTTTGGATCAGGTCCCGCATTTTCGTTAGGAATGAAATGCTCACTTGAAGATCTCCTTTTCCGTTTCCCTCTGCATGGGATAGGTTTTGGGCCGGGCGAGGAATCCCGCGACCGATCCCGTCCAGTGCGGGGGTTTGTTGTTTTTATAAAGACGCAGGAAGAAATACGCGCCAAGGACAAGCGCCGAATTCACGATCAGATTGATCGATAGCATGAAGACCAGAAGAAAAACGCCGAGAAGCAACAGGAGATCGAAAAATTCGAGCCCGAAGATCCTGTTCGCCGTTCTGATTTTTCTGAACCATTTCACGGTATGTTTCATCTTCCGGTCCTTTAAAAATGGGTGATGCTTTGAATGAAATCGAGGACCGCTCGGGCGAGCATGATGAGCGCCCCGCCGCCCGCAGCAAGCGCGCCGCGCTGCATGCCCCGCTCGTCCCCGAGAGCCATGGAAACCCCCGCGACAGCGATCCCGATCACGAGCACGCCGGGCCCTACCGTCCGTATCAAGAAGTCCCCGATCCCCCTCAAGAAGGAATCCAGGTCCGATTCCGCGTTCGCCTCCGCGAAGGCCAGGGTGGTCTGAAGCATCAAAAGGGATACCGGGATCAAGATCCTGTAAATCCTCTGCCGAAATTTTTGGTTCATCGTTCTCCTCCCGAGATAGTGAGGGGAGCGCTTTAACCGGCGCGTTGGGCCTTAGGCCCTTTGCCGCATATAGCGGTGCCGGGCACTCCCCTCATGGGAGGTCGAGTTACGACATGACCATTCACACCAAACGAACATTTTTATACTGAAAATATTTTTTTCAGCG
>Ga0209083_1002098_pt1 | contig 19868 bp, 11 predicted proteins | sample AM7aDNAmetaG_FD_184132 | JGI IMG/M metagenome (GOLD analysis project Ga0209083, IMG submission 184132) | Freshwater microbial communities from Finland to study Microbial Dark Matter (Phase II) - AM7a DNA metaG (SPAdes) (version 3) | ecosystem: Environmental > Aquatic > Freshwater > Lake ...
AAGAAATGCCCCGAACCAAACTTAGTGGAGGTATGTAACTACCAATCACGAACAGGTTTCTTATGCGTTGCTTTATTTGCCAAAGTTATCTGTTTTGAGGTTGGAGTTTCCCAACTTCCGATTACTTAGTGGCATTTTTTATTTATATCATTTTGAAGTGCACTCATTTATCTGATTATTAAATCTACAGAGTCTCGTTGTATACCATCAACTCGGCAATTGCCAGTCCTGGTTTGCAACTATTGACCTGTAACCTTACTTTCGTTGATCGGATAGGGTTGAACCGGTGGATGCGGATCAGGTCGTTGCTGGTTGATATTTCGATGTTCTTCCATGTTTTCCCGTCCCAATATTGCAGATTGTACGACTCTATCCGGGTTTTGCCATCGCCTGGAGAATTTCGGCCTTTTGCCAATTCAACAATGCCGATTGCATTAAAGGTGGTTTCTTTGTCGAACAGGACCTCCAGATATGGATTTTTTACTGTTCCTGAGGAAGACCACTTTGTATTGAAGTTGTCATCATTGGCAAAGTCGGAGATGTCCATGTCGGACGACCAACTCGAATTCATTTTCTGCTTCTTTGCCAGGTTTGATGCAATAACCGGTTGTTTATAATAGGGTAGTTTTGCTGCCTGGCCCTGATTTTTCCACAATTTCCCAACTTCCTTAAGCTCTGTAAGTGCGTTATCATCAATTAAGCCATCCCGGTTGGGTGCTACATTCAGGATAAAGTTACAATGGGCATTGTTCAATGGGATCAGGTTTTCTTCAACAATGTATTTAGCTTTCTTGACGGTCTCAGCCGGAGAGGTCTCCTTCCAGAACCAATTGATGTTGATGGGGATACCGGCCTGGGCAGGCAGATTGTTTGTTTCTTTGGAGATTTTCTGTCCGGCATTTTGTTCGTAATGCTTCACGTCGGTATAAAACAGCTCATCGGCAGGGTATTTCCCGGCATTGTGCTCACTGATCAAACAGTTGGGCTGCAATGACTTAATATGCTTGTAGATCTCCTCAAAAGAGACGTCTTCATAACTGATCCTCGACCAACCGGCATCCCATCCATCGATCACAAGGCAAGTGATCTCACCATAATTCGTAAAAAGTTCAATCAACTGATCTTTGATAAATTGGGTGTTCTCCTTTTTGATCCATCCCGGACGGATGTTGTGATGGGTATCGAGAATTGAATAATAGAGAAAGACTTTCAATCCCTTTTTTCTGAACGCTTCGACATATTCTTTGACCACATCGCGTTTAAACGGGCTGTTCATCACATTGTAAGGGGTCGTTTTGGTTGGCCAGATACAAAAGCCAGAGTGGTGTTTGGTCGTCAAGCAGCCATAGGTCATCCCGGCAGAAATGGCTGCATCGGCCCATTGGTTGCAGTCCAGCTTTTGCGGATTGAAAACATCGGGGGAAAGCTGTGGGTCTGGCCAGTCGTCCCCGCCATAAGTGGGAATATTGAAATGGATGAACATCCCAAACCTCAGGTCAAGAAACTCCTGCTGCAAAACGGAGAGGGGTTTTGCTTTTCCAGTTTCCGCACCTGATCCCACCAATAAAGGTTGAACCGTTTTCATATTTAACTTCCCTGAAGATGTCCATATTGAACAGATACAAATCAATCCCAAAAACACTAACCTTTTAATATCCATGACCCGAATTTTAATAATTACGCAAATATTACAATAATTACATCATCATACAAAAGACGAAATTACCCAAAAACAGCACAAAGGTTTGCGCAAAGGTTTGCGGCAAGGTTTTCACCACAAAAAATGTTATAGAACATATTCCATTTACATATCCGGGAAATGATAATCATATTTTGCACGGTTAAGTCACCGTAGGTGATGAATATTAGTAGAAAAAAGTCACCCCCAAACGGCAGCGCAATCAGAAAGGCCCTAAAAGATCAACTGTTACATTTGCCACAAATGCAACAGTATATAGGAATCGCAACCTAGCCTTGTGGCTACAGTAACTTTGTTTAAAAGTTTAATATTCTGTTGGTTATATAAGATATGGTCATATTGTGATATAGATCCGATTCTACTAGCCTTTGCTTTGCGGCGCAAGGATCATCCGTTCTCCCAATAACCTCTTTGATTGCGCCTCCCAATGGGTTGGATTGTCTTTCTACCAATATTCCGCTCCTACCGGAGCTTTTGACTGCACAAATAACGAACTTTGGATTCCGAATCAGAAATTTATAGGATACGATTGGAACAGGTAGTACTAAACCGGAAATGCTGTTCGATAATTTCTTTCTTTCCGATTTAAGTTATAAAACATATTGATGCCTGAAGTTTCTATTCTTTTTCAATTACTTAAATCTCTTCACTTGGTTCATCGAACCAGAATTTCAAATAGTTTTACGGCACTAAATTTTTTAATCCTTTAGATTTTACTACTTTACCAATTGAAAATACGGCAGCCGGTCCAAAGGAACATCAATCATATAGGAGCTGCTGCCCTTGAATTTCTTCCCATCATCGGCTTTCCATTCGCCCTTGGGAAGCTTTATCTCGCGCTGGATTTTCCCTTTCTCCAACAAGGGTGCGACAAGAATTTGGTCACCCAACATAAACTGGTCCTTTACTTCGACAAAGCCCTGATTTGGAAAGACATATTCCATGCTCTTCATGATTGGTTCGCCGGTTTTCGCAGCTTCGTTGGCCAACTTCATAATAAGGGGGGTGTATTTCATCCTTAATGCAACCGCTTTCTTTACAGCTTCCAACTGATCGGGTTTCAGTATCCTCCAGGGAGCTACCGAGAATTGCATCATTGGCATCAGGGCATGAACTTGGGCAGAGCGCACAACCAATTCCCTGTCGAGCTTCGATTCGTCGAGAAAGGAGGTCCATTCTCCCCCACCGATCAGGTCGGGACATGAAAACGCATAACCGGAAAGGCCCTCCATGATCATGTTGGGGATGAGCTTGCGTAGATCGCCCCACGAATGTGATTTGTCTTGTAACCTTTGGGCCAAGGGTTGACCACCCATTTTCCAGCACGCCCTGTATTCGTTCAATGGGAAGCGCAACCCAAACTGTGTAAATAGCTCGCATTGTTGATTTGGGGTCACATTCCCCTTGCTTAACCCATTGGAAGGATAAAACCGCATGTCACCAGCATCGAATTTAAACCCATCTACGCCATAATCTTTGACCAGCCGGTCCAATTGTTGATTGAACCAATCGACCGCCGCAGGATTCGAGAAATCGAGCACCGCCGACTGTCCATTCCACCACTCGATCATCAGCGGTTTGGTTTGATTTTGCCAGGTATCGGTTCCTGATTTCTTTTCCAACAGCAATGCCTTCGATTTTTTAAGTGCGTTGTAGATCGCAGCCTGATCGGCACTTACAAACGGACAAATCCAAACCATCACCTTAAATCCCATGGTATGCAGCTTGTCGATCATCTCTTTGGGATTGGAGAAACGGCCCGGATGAAATTTCCACAACCCATAATCTTCCTGCCATGTATCGTCGATCATGAGTACTCCGGCAGGAAACCCATTGTCAAGAATTGCCTGCGCATATTTGGACACATCGACCTGGTTTTGATTGTAGGTCAGCTCGATCCATGTATTGTACTGAGGACGGGCAAACAACAATGTATCAGGCAGTTTACCATTTGCCGGAAAATATTTCTGCCTTACATATCGCTGGGCTTCTGCCAAAGTATTCCCTGATTTTCCTGTAACAACCTGGTTATAAGAATCTGTAATTTTAATTTCGTTGTCTTTGACTATGAAATTGTAAGGCAACTCGCTCCAGACAAACTGACCGTTGCTCGTCAATATCAACGGTTGGGCCTGATTGGAATTGTTGTTGCCATAAAAGTCGAAGGCATAATCGGAAGCAAAAGGCATCTTTTGCCCATCGTTGATCACACCGGCCCACACTTTTTCACCGGGTTGCAGGGTAATCTTTTGAATCTGATCCTTTACCTGCCCTGTGGAAATTTGTGCCAAGAAAAAAAGACAAGCTAATGGAAATATCGTTTTATTTATTTTCATTATATTAATAATCAATTTATTAGATATTATAATTGAATTGTGATACTTTTACCTGCATAATTGGATGCAGTGCGGAATAAGTTTGGAGGATTCCGTGCTTTGCTTTAATGATATTTGCTCTCTTATCTTTGAATATTTTCAACAAAAGTAGGTGGCGATTAATTAGAATACAATATGGACTACCCCAAATGCTTACGTTACAGTCCGCCATTTTTACAAACTATCTCTGTCTCCACATGTTTTCCAATCCCATAAAGTCCTCCAAGTGATATATTGAATCGGAATAAGTGAAAAGAAGGGTTCTATCGTCAACAATAGTACATTTTTTTCGCTTTTCAACAGGTAATTTAAGAAGTTCAGGGAAATACTTTAAAGGAACAATAATAATTCGCCCGTCCTCAAGTTTTAACGTTATTTTTCCTGGAGTGTCGAATAGAACTTTTTCGATACATAGGGTAGTATTTTTCAAGAGCGTTATCATTTTATTAGAATTTTATGGTTTTAACTTTTTCTCCTTCTTTTACCTTTTTCTTTGGCTATATGCATTTGAGGTGGTTCATTAAGTGCATCGTAAGCAAAGATGAAAAATGTCAAGAATTTATAAATAGCAATTTTCGGCTTATCTTTATTCTTATTTCATATTTACATACTTTCGATGTTTTGACTATTTTCAATATCCCGTACTTTTTTATCATCGCCGTGATTTTAAATTTTCATTGAGACAAATCTACGAAAATTTTACTAAAGCAACAATTTTCCGTCTCCCCGTACTTTTTATAATTCAATATTGAATACACTCCGAAAAGAATAAAAGGAAGGCTTTTCGGAGTGAACTCATAGTTGAATTGTTACGCTTTTCCCTGCATAAACGGTCTGTGGCAATTCGATCGCGATTTCGCTGACCCCTTTTTCCTGATTCCAAAATGACCTGAAATTTGTTCCGCTCGTCCCTATTTTTCCGGTTACGTTCAAATGGATTTTGCCAAGTTTCCTTGATGGATCGGCCACAGAAATCTGTTTGATAGCACCACCCACAGTTTTTACCATGACCACACCCGGACTATCCATCCCAACCTTCAGATTATCCGCGATCTGAATTTCACCTGATGTGTAAAATACGATCTCACAAATATTCAGTCCTTTATGATTAACAGCCTGAATGTTGGAATTATTAGCCAGAATTTGAACCTGACGGTTTCCCCCGGTTTCAAGCTCTGCCTCTGTGGTTACTGGAACTACAATGTACTGATAACTGGCATTGTTTGGTTGCTGTCCATGGTCTATCCACAGTTTGAAAACATCTTTTCGAACCTCCTCCTTTGGGGAATCGGATTGACGATTAATCTGGAACCAGCTCCCTTTTTGTTCCTGATTGGAAAGGGTTATTTTGGTAGGTTCGGGAAACAGGTAGCCAACTCCATTGTGAAATACCCATTTGACCTTCTCAAGGGATTTCTCGCCTTTAGGGATCGTACTTTTTTTATTATCGGCCCGAACGACAACATCGCCTTTTAAATAACACTGATTCAATGTCGTAACTGCATTTAACTTTGCTTTTGAGGTGATGCCAGTTCCCATACAGACATACTCATTGTCGAAGAAGAACCAGGCCTTCTTTGCCACAAGCGGATCGTGCGGGCTTTTGAAATCGAAAACTGCGGCGCCATATTTCCCATCGGTGACAGCGCCCACAAAATCGGTCAACCCTTCTTTCTGGATTTCGGTTTCAGCAGGAAGCTCAGGCTTCTGCAGGATGGTTGCTCCCGGTATTTTCTGCCAATCGTTGACCGGTGCCAGATCGTCATATTCCTTGCCGGTAACTGTCAGGTAATTGGTGCCATCGCCGCGATGATGGTTCTTGAGGCCCTCTCCATTGTAGGGATATTCCATATTTTGATTTCGTGTGGAATACATCCTTACGGAGGTAAAAAACGTGGGCCTCTGGAACGTGAAGTACTCTGTTTGCCAAAAGAAAGTGCTGTGTGTCAAATTTGGGACTGCTTCGGTATGCCGGATGTGGATGATCTCTTCGAGTTCGTCTTTCCTGTAATCTGAGGCTGAAACCAACTTTTCCATCGATTTGGTCCCGAACGCTTTCTGGGCACCTTCGCGGGTAATGTCGCGGTTCAAGGCACCGGTATCTTCATATTTGCCGTAAACCATTTGCTTGCAAATCCCATCCAGATAATAATCGATCAATTGGTGAAGTGGCTTTTCCGAGAACTGATACTTGGTACTGGCCACAAAAGCTGCCCATTCGGCAAAAGCATCTGCATATCCCAAACCATAAGATAAGGTGTTATTGACACGGTCTTCCCGGTGATGGAAGCTGTAATCGTACTGCATTCCACGTCCTGTCGCAAATTTGATCTCACCTTCAATCACCTTGATCACTTCGTTGAACTGTGCTTCATCACGTTTGAAAAGCAAGGTCTTGGCCAGAATACCGGCAATCTTGATCCTGTCGCCACTTGGCCTGGCGCCTGTCGCTGTCAGATTAGCACGGCCCACCATGGGAAGGGTTTTGGCAACCTGTTCTTTGGTCAGGTCGGTGTCCATAATCAGCAAAACCGTAACCAGCGAGGATGGCGTACCGATCTGGTTCCACCACCAGTTCTGGCAAATGAAATCGTTGGTCAACCAGTAGTTGAGCGCGGAATTGATCACCATCTTCAGCCCTTTATCGCCTTTCCACTTCGATCCTTTCTTTTTATAGGCACGGCTCAATTCGACCATATTGCTCAGGTGCTGACCATGCTGAAATCCAGTATTTGAAACATCGATGTAGTCGATGCCGGGCCATGTCCCATCCGGACGGATCGAAACCGTCAAATCCCCGATGTGCTTCTCATTGATGGCAGGAGACATCATTTCGGCAATGACTTTTTGCCGCAGGAGTTCAAGGTCGGGATTGGAAGTTGTCTTCGCCTGGATATCCTTAATTCCAAAAATGAGTAGAAAAGAAATGATCAGATATTTCATTTTTTTGAAATAAGTAGAAATATTTGGAAATAACTTCGGTAAAATAAATATATAAACTGCAGTATATTATGTAATTGCACTAAATCCCCCCTCCCCCCTTTTTCAAAGGGGGAGTCGTTCAAAGTTAATTTGTTTCCTTATTTGCCAGATAATTTAACTTTAAATGTACCATCTGCATTTTTAATAAGATAGGCTGGCAAGCGGATTTCAATCCGTTTTAAGCCATCAATTTTCCTGTCAAGGTAGAAGGGTGGCGGATCCAAAGAGATGACAGAGAGGGTCAATTCCGGATGGGCAAGGTTTTCCAGTTTCAGCTCTTTCCCATTCTGCCGAAGGATTGCCCCACCTTTTACGATTTCGACCTCAGCAGTGGTCATCATTTGCCATACGATGCTTTGCGTCGATTTGGTCACAGTGAATTGATCTTCGATCAGGATCGAGCGGTTGTCCTCTTTCAGAAACTTCCGTGTTGCTTTTTTAAGGTTTTCACCGTAAGAGGCAGTCAGGTCAAAAGTAGCTTCCGGATTATTCCCATCTTTGAATTCCTTCAAAGGCACGAACCCGTTGTTCACAAAAAGGGCGTTGTTGACCGTTATTGTACTGTGGCCATAATTGTTTTTTGAGAGCAAGGTCCAGCGTTGGCACTCCTGACAATTTCCCCATAGATCGAAACCGGTCTGCTCAATTTCGTTGTAGCTTTGATTTCCCGGATCGATCGACCACCTTACACCGTCGAGTTCAAAAATGAATGAGCCGGCATCCATGTTTCCATGGCTTGTGGTCCCTTTTCCACCTTTACCTCCAAAATAATAGCCACGTTTATCATTTTCAGGACCTTGAAAAATCACAATCGGGTTTGGTCCATCGCCCTTCCATGCCCTGGGCACAGTTTCGCCAGTCTTTTCCTTGTATTGCGAAATCCAAACCAGTGCAGCACCCGAAATTCTGGACAATTCACCTAGTTCCAGATTGGGGATCAGAAAACGTTCCTTTTCAAAAAAGGCTTTGTTGCCGGTCTTGGTGGCAAACCATGCCAAAGTCACATCGCCACCTTCACTTCGTTTGTCGCCACAATCGGCATAATTGAAATACCACGTGGATGGGGTATTCATCAGCACCCTGAACACGGCACTCTTTTTAAATGCAGGATATTCAGCAATGCCAAAATCGGTTCCAAACGCACTTTCAAGGATGGCAGCCGTTACAACGGAGAAACTTGTTCCGTAACCCCAATAGGTCGAGCCTTCGGGATATACACCATCGGGGGCATACTCCTGAAGGGCGTATGGCATCCCATTCAATGACCTGCTGATGGTTTTGGCGGCCAATTCGGGATCCTTTTCTGCAATTGCTATCGATGCTGCGATCATACCGCCATTGCAAACCTGGTTCCAATTGTTGGTCCCTTTGATCCAACCAGTATTCCCTTTTTCATTGTAACTTGGCTTGATCCCCTTCTCAATCAGGGAAGTTTTTGCCAGTTCGATGGTCGATTTGGGCAATTTGCCTGCGGTCCAATCGAGTGCCAGTGAAACAGCCATCGACATCTCTGCTACATCGAGGAAATGGGATGGGTTCCAATCCTGGAAATTACAGACGGCAATAACTTCTTCATTGATCCGCTTCAAAATAACAGGGCTTTTTTCGATCCGATAAACCATGCCGAGCATGTTGACCCGCAAAAGCATTTCCCGCGAAACTCCCAACAATCTACGTCCTTCGAGCTTCCGAACTAGCAAAGGCTTTTTCTGTATCCGTTCAGCACTCACCTGAATGGACTTGTACAAATTCTGAACAACCGGATCGATTTTCAATTTCCCGAGCAAATTCTTTTCAATGGCCGAATTAAGGACCATACGGGGTTGCGATTTGAGCAACTTGCTCTTAAGGTACTGCACCGACATAGGATTCTCCAATTTTTGTGGCCCCTTTTCATCCAAAGCGGTATTCTGGTTGGCATAAACAAGCACCGGTATAAAAAAGACCAGGCATAAAAGGCTTAACAAGACACTGATTTTTGATTTCATATTTTATATAATTTGTAAAGTTTTGTGAATAAAGCAATTAAAATATAATTTATCCTATTTTACACCCCCAACCCCTAAAGGGGAGTTCTTACCAAACCAAGTATATCCTAACTCTTTTTTGATACCGTTTGCTTCAACTTCAAATTTAAGGTTGGAAAGATCACCCATATCAGTGATCAGCCTGATTTTGACATTTGGAACTTCCTTCTGATAAGGAGCGACCAGGGACACAAAACGGATATCTGAATTGGCGGCTGTTTTATTGATTGAATAACAAAATGCAGGGCGCGGTTCTTTTTTTGTATACAAGAACGAAACCTGGCCTTCCTCCTCCCCCATTTCCAATCCGGGTTGTTGCTGGGTTTGCACCAAAATATTCCAACCTTCATTGTAACCAGATGTTGCCATAAAATCTTCACGATGATAAGCAGCATTGCCCGGTGCCAACTGAAAATGAAGGTCAATTTTCCCTGTCGCACTTCCATAAGCATCATCAATAATTACAAAATACCTTTTGTCGATAAAGAATACGGAACGCCTATGTGTCAGGTCTTTATAGCTTTTGTTTTCAACAACCAGAATATCATCGGTTTTTCCTGGATTCCACCTTAACAACACAGGTGCGTATTGTGAATTTTGACCATCGAGCGTAAGTGTCTGATGTACTTTTGTTTGCCTGAACCATGCCCGGTTTTCGGGATCCCCGCTGTAAATGTAGCTCCCTCCGTCAGGCATCAGCGTCCTTCCACCTGCCGATAATTCAAATGTTCCATTGTCAGGCTGGCAATGACCTCCCCCATTTGGACCACATTTCAGGATAAGGCAGACTGCATCTGTGTCCCACGAACTGCGCATCGAATACAATCCACTGGTTGGCAGTGCATAAGCAGTAGAATCTGGCTTTGTACCCTTTTGACCATCGGTTGCGAGGTACAAAAAATCGGGCCTGTTGAACCGGTCGGCCCATTCCTGGAATTTCTTTTTATTTTGCCCGGGCCTACCTGCCCAGGAATCCCCAAACTGGGCGTTTGTCCCATCGGGATGCCCCAATTTCAAAGGCACTTCACACATTTTTTGAACCTTGTCGACATAGGAAGACGGGAAGAAACCGGTTTTGCCATTTAGTTTGGCAAGATCATATGTCCTTATGAACCAATCGATACAACCCATATGGTAACCGATTGCAAGTTCCCTTTGATGACCGTCAGGATAGACCTGTATGTCAATTTCGGCATTCAGCCGACGGACTGCCTCGGTCAGCCATTTGTCCGAATCCCTGAATTCGGGAAATGTGATGGCGATAAAAGCCAAACCTTCAGCTTCCATCAGGCCCCAATTGCTTTTGGACGTATATTTGGTCATCAAATATTCTGCATGGTCATAAAAACTATTTAGGAATGCGACCAAAACATCAGGTGTAAAATTTGGTGAATTAATAAAATACTGAAAAAGTGCGGTCCAGCTATGTCCCCTGATACCGGCTTCAATCGAACGCCAGGCATAGATGTGGTCATTGTCGATCGGATTTTTCAACGTCCAGTCAACCAGCTGCCTGCACCATTCTTTTGCATATTTTTCATCACCGGTATGCCAATAGGCAGAAGCCATGGCATTCCAGAAATTCATCCGGTTGAGTTGCCACACCCATTCGTTATCGGGGACAGGACGCATCCCCCAATTGATATCGGTGCCGCAGAAGTAAGGCGGATAGGCAGATTGACCGACAAAGATGTGGTTCAAGGCATTGTCTGCGGATTTGATTTCACCGGGAGTTGCTGATTTTCCAAATCCCTCAGCCTGAAGTTTCGGGTCAACAGGATGCTTTACAAATGTCCGTGATTTGTAATAATGCAACAAATCAGCGGTTGCCAGTTCTGGATTGTCTTTGTCTTGTTTTTCCTTCTCAAATCCTTTGAAGTCCAGATCGAGCCTCGACAACAGTGTGGCCTTGTCATTTAAGGTGATGGCTGATCGGGCAACTCCTTTGCAATTGTAAAAACAAACAAGCAATAGTAGCAACGAACATGACAAACCAATCTTCTTTCCGATTTTCAAAGCAGAGATGTTTTCCATCTATTTATACAGAATAGGGCCACATCAAAAAGTGAAATCTTATGGCAAACCTTTAGTGTGGGATGGCATTAAAAAAAAGAAACCATAACCAGACATTCAAGTTTGATTATGGTTTCTTTATGGATTCATAATTTATTGCTCTTCAGCTTAGAAAGTTACAGGAGTGTAAGTTTCCATCACAACTGCCCTATCCCTTGCAACAAGGACCTCAGTAGCTTCATAAGAGTTTGTGGCATTGGAGACAGTGTATTTCAACTCAATCCCATCGCGTTGCTTATTGCCCCAGTTGAATTTCTTTGATGTAAACGTGCCTGTTCCGGTAATGGTATAGGCCGAACCCGGAAAAGCAGCTACCGTGCAGGTTGTGCCAGTAAAATTAAGGAGAAATTTAAGTTCGCCCGTCATTATTTTGGAACGGAAGAAAGTGGTCAATGATACCTGGTTTCTGCCGGTTGTGACCAACTTGGAAACTGTATTGTATTCAACGTAAGTTTCGCTATAAGTTGTTGCTTCAACCTCAGTTCCAGCTGCATTTTTCACTTTACTCGATCCATAATGGAAATAATTACCATGGTATTCGTTGATGTATTTAACGGCAAACATAGTAAAGTTCTTGGGTGCAACATTCCATTGGGAAGTAACTCGCGGATCTGCCGCTTTATTTACCGAACTTCCGGATAAGATCGTATCCACATCTGCAGATGACTTGAGCCTTAAAGGTACCACATAGGTATTTTTGATGGCCAAAGGATCTGCGAAAAAGGCATCCGTCAATTGAACTTCCACGCCACCATTGTACTGACCAGCAGGAATCACGATCTGATTAGGGGAACTCAACGTATAATAATTGGTTGGCAAAGCAACAATCTGGTCACCCTTATCGACAAACCGGATATTGTTGCAGAGGGTATTGTCAACCTCAAAAGTAAACTTTCGGTCCTTTGTGTTGGTGTAAATTCCACCCATGGCAACTGAAATGACGAATTTATGTGCGTTGTCATTTGCATTGTCATAAATATAATCCCCCAGGACCAAGGTCCTCACAGGGAACTGATAAGGGAAATAACCTGAAGTATAGTCAAAATCGGGATGGGTGATATCGAAGTTTTTACACGAGATCATTCCGATAATCAGTGTTAGTATTAAAAATATCTTTTTCATATTTCTATCTTTATTTATAAATACAAATTATTTCCAACCCTTATTCTGGATAAAATTAAACTTGGTCACCTCCTTGTCAGGAATCGGCCCGTATTGCATATAGGCATTGTCGTAAGCACGATTCTCAACAGTATAATAGGTATAAGTTGTCCCGTTTATATTCACACCCTTTGCTGGCACAGACAAATCTTCCTTCCAGCGGCGCAAATCCCAAAACCGGAATCCCTCGAAACAAAGTTCAAGCCTCCTTTCATTGCGGATCAAGGTCCGCATCTGGTCTTTGGTTGTTTGCGAAGTAAGATAATTATCAGGTTGGGTGATACCAGCCCTTTTGCGAATTGCAGCGATGACATCCCTAGCAGAGAATGCATTGGTTCCTTTACCATCAGGCCCCCATGTTTCATTGGCAGCTTCGGCATAGGAAAGATACATTTCTGTATATCGGATATGCGTCTGAAAATGCTGCTGTGTTGACAATGCCGAAGGGTTGGCATTCACCTCTTCACGTAAAAGTTTTCTCAGATAATAACCGGTCCTGGTTGAAGTCTGAATGGCATCATTTGCATTATTGCCGCTACCCACACTTGTGTTTATCGTGGTACTTTTCATTGAGCTGCCATTGTAAACAACATAGAGTGCGAGCCTTGGATCCCTGCCTGTATATGGCTTTGTAGCATCATATTTCGAATTTGTAACATCCGTTATCGGATAACCATTGGCCATCGGAAACGCGTCCACAAGGTTTTGCGTTGGGTTGACCCTTCCATTTCCATAAAGGGAAGGCGGGAAATTCGCAACTTCGCGCGCATTGTCCGTATAAACAGGCCTTCTCCACAGAATTTCATTCAGGTCCTTGAGGTCGCCACTGGAAAGGTTTGCCTCTGTAACCTGAGCAGCAAGATAAAAGATATGCCCTTTGGGATCCAACCCTGGAATTCCACCTTTGGCTGCGATAACTTCCGCAGCATAATTGGCAGCATCTTGCCATAAGGTCAGATCGCTGGTCGCATTAAAGGCCGGACTTGCGGCAAGCAATGCGAGGCGGGACCTGAGTGCCTTAACGATGGAACCACTAATGCGTTGGCGGGAAAAATCGCCCATTACCGTATTGTATGAATTGATATCGGTCACTTCACTGAATCCGGTTGGCAACCCACTCAATGCAGCTACATTGCCATAGTCCATGGGAAGATATTTAAGTGCCTCTGTGAAATCGGTATAGGCACTTGCTACACATTCTGCAAATGTTGCTCTGGGCCTTGAAAATTGTTCCGGCGTGGTGAGAAACTCATTGTAAATGGGTGTACCCAGTAATTTTCCATCCGATCCGATACCACCATGATTCCTTAAAAGGTAATATTTAAACATCCCCCTTAAAGCATAAGATTCACCTTTGAGACGTCTGATGAACAGTTTGTCCTGTTCAGGGCTGGTCCATTTCCATTGTACCGTATCAACAATGGACAGGAATTCATTGATGTATAAAATTGACTTGTTCGAGTTGTCCCAAAGGTTCTGCGGATCGTAAAGAGCAGACCATTCACCTTTGGCCATTCGCATGAACGAGTTAAGTTTGTCGTTTGTGACTGCGTCATCTGTAGCGACTTCATCCCATCGGTAATCGTTTGTTGGAATATAAGTGAAGGCCCGTACCAACAAACCCTCGGCAAAGGCAGGTTCATTGTAAATCCTGGCGATCGTACTGTGGTTGTCATTTTCAGGCTCTAAAAACTTACAGGCAGTAACCATCAGAAGTGAAACCATCAGGTATGAAAATATCTTAAAAGATCTCATAATTTCATTTTTTTAAGTTAATTAAAAATTAGCTTTTAAACCCATCGAAAAAGTACGGTAATAAGGTTCACCACCAATATTCAAATCCCTGATCTTTAGATTTTTTGCAAACTGAAAAACATTGGATGCATCGACAAACAAATCCAACTTTTTCATATTCATTGCCTTTGAAATACGGTCTGGCATATTGAATGTCAACTGGATCTTACGGATCTGGAAGTAATCGTTGTTGTACAACCAATAACTGGAGGTGCGGTAGTTGTTACTGTTTGTCTGGGAACTAAGTGCCGGAAATGTGGCTGTTTCAGCAGTAGCAGGAGTCCAGGCATTTTTTACAACCTCAGAATACTTTTTATTCCCGTCAACCCAATAATAATTATTTGACATGAAATTCTGTGCACCGCTCCGGCCTTCGCCTATTACGAATAAAGTCAGGGTTTTATAAGATATTTTCAACTGCACTCCACCCGAGAAAGGGGTTTGGTAACGCCTCAGATAAATTTCATCGTTGGCGTCAACAACGCCGTCACCATTCTGGTCCTTGTATTTGATGTCGCCCGGACGTACCGTCCCGAAAGACTGTATAGGACTTGCGCTGATTTCGGCCTGGTCTTTAAACAAGCCCAAAGCTTGCAAACCAAAAGATGCATCGACCGGCTGACCTTGCCTGTATTGATAGGAATTGTTGTAAACCTCATCCACTTTTGTCTGTTTGGAGGTTATGTACAGCGCATTCACACCCAGATAGAAATTCCAGTTCCTGACCGATTTACTAAAATTGAGGGCAACCTCTATCCCCTTGTAATTCTGGGACCCAAAATTCATGTAGGGGATAAAATCAGAATAAAAGCTGGGGTATTGGGTGCTTGGACGACTGACCAAACCGTTGTAAACGTCATAAAATACGTTCACTTCAGCGCCAATTGTCTTTTTGAAAAACTGTCCTTCAAGGCCCAAATTAATTTCGTTTCTTTTCACAAATCCAAGATTGGCGTTGTCGGGCCAACTAGACATGACTCCCGAACGGCTCCTGACACCTTCGTCCCAGGCATAACTTCCTGATGTGGTATAACGGTTGTCGTAATAATAGAACCCGCCAATTGGCAAGTCTGAATTTATAATACCCGCAGATAACCTAAGTTTCAAATAATCAATCGCTTTAACAGAGGAGAGGAATGCTTCCTGATTCGCCATCCAGGCTAAACCAAGGGTTGGTGAAAAACCCCTGTTGTTGCCTTGTTTAAGTTTCACCGAATTTACATAGGCACCGCTAAAATCAACCAGATATTTCTTGTTGTAAACATAGTTGACCTGCAATCCGAGATGCGCTTGTTTAACACCCTGAAAATCACCCTGTTCTTTTGAATTGCTCCCATATCCAAGCAGTGAACCGGTAAGGTGGTGTACATCCTTGAAAGTCCTGTCGTAGCTGAAAAGGCCATAAAATCCGAATTTCCTGTAAAAGTAGGTGTTCCCAACTACCTGTGTACCAGGACGTGCATCAAGACCATATTGTTTAAGGCTCAGTATTTTGTCTGAAGCGGCATCCCAGGTTGGTTCATAAACAGAATATTGATTGGCTACGGTCTGATCGTAACTGATCATATAGTCGAAACTGATATTGCTGTGGAAAGAGAGCCCGGTGGTCAATTTGTTCAAATCAACATCCACTCTGTTGTTAAAAGAAAACTTGCGGTTAATGCTTTCCAGGACTCCCCCTGAATAGCCATCGGCTATCGCGTTGGTCTGGTAAGTCGTATTTCCACCAAGCAGATACATTCCATCCACATCGTTTTTCCTCCCTTTTAACAATGGGTCAGCTGCATCCATATAAGAAAAAGGTAATAATGGAGCAAACTCGAAAGGCCGGTTGGTGGCAGCTGCTCCCCAGAAATCGCCCCTTTGCCGTTTGTTGTCAGCGAATGTGGCTGTTCCGTCAATGGATGTTTTAATGTCCTTGTTGATCTTCAGGTCGACATTACCACGTACGTTGAAGATGTTGTTCCGTGCCTTGGCTCCCTGGCCAAAATTCAGGATCCCACCATCGGAATACCACCCAATATTCGAATAATACTTGGCAACCTCGTTACCGCCCGAAAATTCACCTTTCATATCAACATAGTTCTTAAAGGCTTTCAGGTACTCGCTTGAGTAATAATCGACATTGGGATACCGGTATTTGTCGCCAGACTGATAGCTTTGAATGGTGGCATCGGTATATTGGGCCGTAAGTCCATCATTTATCCTTGCCTGATTGTAATAGGTCATGTTATCGGCCGAGTTCAAATACTTGGGAAGTGCCCTTGGTGCTGACAATCCATAATTGACTGAAAAAGTAGACATATTTTTAAAAGCCTCCCCACGTTTTGTGGTAATCAGGATGACGCCGTTCACAGCGGCACTTCCATACAAAACAGAAGCATTCACATCTTTAAGTACTGTAATTTCAGCGATTTCCGACAATCTCAGCGAGGTTATGTCGCGTGGAAGGCCATCAACAACAAAAAGTGCATTCCCTGAGTTCAAACCGCTCCCAGTAAGGTCGGCTACATTGATTCCAATCCCAATACCACGGATGTTATTGCTTCCTATCATCCCTAAGGTACGTCCTGTCAGGATGTTATCGGCCCAGATTGCATTGTCGTAACTGCCCACTTCGGTGGTATTGACTTTACTGATTGTTCCTACGACATCCCCTTCATAAGCCTGCCTGAATGCCAGGTTCACCTTTGCATCATTATCGTAGAGGAATTTGGTCGCATTCAAAACAATTTTGGTCCTGATTTTTGCTTCATCGACCGTAAAAGTAGCAATATCAAAATTGTCCGCTTCGATGATCAGTTTTGATCCCGGTTCGACCTTAATGGTGAACTTCCCTTCGGCATCGGTTTTTGTAAAGGAGTTGCCGCTAAACACTTCAGCGTTGACGACAGGGTTACCATTTTTGTCATTAACAACAGATTTAACAACGATTGACTTCTCTTCCTGGGCACGCACATTATTTGGTATAAATAATATCGCCAAACTTAGAAAAGCCAGTATGATAGTGTATTTTTTCTTCATTTGTCAAAGTTTTAAATTTATTTTTCGAACCTTACCATCCTGGATTTTGCGGAAAACCTTCGTACTGTTTGGTATATTTTACTTGTATCGGTACCCAGTTGTGTTTCTTTTCAGCAGTTCTCCTTACGACCAACCTTTCAACGATGTTGATAGGTTTGCCATTGGCTGCCCTGTCAAAATCGATTGCAGTTTTATCAAGGTACCTTGGATCCCCGTTTCTGTTCCAGCGGCGCAAATCGCAGAAGCGTGAACCTTCAAAAGAGAGCTCAACAGCCCTTTCACGAACGATTTCCTCAAAAAAGGCTTCTTTTGTCGCAGTAAATTTGGCATTGATGTTCGGCAATTGGGCACGGTTCCTTACAATATTAATTGCATCTTCTGCTGTTTTGGAATAATTACCAGAGGTCGCCTTTGGGGAACCTCCTTCACTGAAATTGACTGCTTCAGCATACATCAAATAAATATCGGCAAGGCGCATATAAGGGACAAACTCCATCAACGAGCCTGCTACGGTCAAAGAAAAGGTCGGACTCAACCCACTAAATTTCTTTTGGTAGTAACCCGTTACACTTGGTGGATTGATCTGTGAACGGTGGCGGCCACCATTGTACAATTGGGCAAACTGATCTGAACCAGCAGTTGACCACCATTTCTCACCATCGATGGCTATGTCTTTGTAGAAACGCGGTTCACGGTTCGTCCATGGATCCAAAGGATTGTACCCGGAAGCGGGGTCGGTAATTGGCAAACCGTTTGCCATAGCATAATTTTTCGTAAAGTTATGGGCAGGCACATCGGCATTGGTACCACTGTTCAAACCCATTGAAGATGGACAAATTGCACCAAGTGTCGAATTCCTGACACGTGTCCTGTCATAGACGATCGGCATCATGATCGCTTCGGTACCGCCCGGCCTAAGGTTGTTCAATTTGATGAAATTATCGGTCCATGTTGCCCAGGTTTGCATCTTGTAGATCCCTGTCTGATCGGCAAGTGTCAACAATTCGCCAAAAGCTTTTGCAGCCTGTCCGGCCAAAGCAGGATCATAGGCATTTGTCCCTTTTGCCTCTTCGTTGATCATCGGGCTTGCAGCATACAGCAATGCCTTCCCAAGATAGCCCAATGCAAAAAACTTATTGATCCTGTCGCGGTTGTTCAGCAGTGTTTTTTGTCCGGGACCTGATAAATCCCAATGGTTTGGTAAAATATCAGCTGCAGCCCTGAAATCTTTGGCCATTAATTTGGCTGTTTCCTGGAAATTAAGCCTGTTGTATTGAGTAGCAACCATATCCTCAGTTGGATCCAGAACCTTTGTAATGTAGGGCATGCCTCCCCAATAACGGCAAATTTCAAAATAAAACCACCCCCTGAAAAACAAGGCTTGTCCTTTGATGTGGTTTTTTTCCTCTTCGGTTCCTTCGAACAAACCAGGCTGATCGATTTTTTCCAATGCCATATTGGCTTTCCTGATTGCGTACCAGGCATATTCCCATATCCTCCTGTCCCTGGCAGTATTACTGGCCAATGTAGTGGCAGTAGGTGTTACACCAAAAAAGTAAGTTTCATTTCCCCAGTAATTTCCATAATCAAAATTGTATGGATAGTTGTTCAGGGTTTCGTCTGCAAACAGATATTTGTTCCATGCCCCGGCTTTATCAGGGTCAATAATGCAGTTGTACATTTCTTCAACAAACCCCTGAAAGCTTGTAAAGTTTCCGAATACGTCCTTGTCTGTAATACTGGCTTCTGGCGCTTTGTCGAGGTATTTTTCACACGATGATGAACCCAGCATTAAAATCAGGAAAATGATAACGGAGTGTAAAGAATATTTTGTCTTTTTCATTTTCTTCAATCTTAAAAAGTTAATTCAAGTCCAAACATAATCCTCTTGACAGTAGGGTAAGCTCCTTCAGTAGCACTACCACCAGTGTAGGTCAACTCGCGGTCATCGGGCAATTTCGACCAGAAGAAAAGGTTGTTCCCATTCAGCGAAAGCTTGAGGTTTGAAAACCCAGCCCTTTTCACCCAATTGAGATCATTGAAGGTATAGGCAATTTCAACTGTTTTGAGGCGAAGATAAGAAGCATCATATAAGTAATAGTCGCCAATATTCTCAGCCTGGGTCTTCCATCTTGGCAGGAAGGAAGTCGCATTTGTATTGTCTTTCGACCAGTAATCAGAAACATGGGCATACAAAATATCCGTGTCATTTGCGAAATTGTCAAACCCAATGTACCTGTTGGCATTGTTGACACCATACAACTGGAGTAAAAAGGAGAACCCTTTGTAACTCGTTCCCAGTGTAAGGCTCGCTGTGTTCTGTGGAATTTCTGAGTAACCTACTGGTGGGGTGTCGTCACTTGACTTGATAATTCCATCGGCATTGAAATCGATTAGATTATAATAACCAGGAAGTTTTTGTAAATCAGCAGTTTCTGTTGGAACGCTTGCATAAACCTGATCCCAGTTGTTATAGAACGTGGTTCTCAACAACCTCTTTTGCTGTCCGATCGGATAACCCGCTGCATTCAGGTAACTGTACTGCAATGGTGGATCATCCCTTTCTATAATCTTGTTTTCGTTGTGAGATATTGAAAGTGTTGACCAGAGGTTAATATTCTCAGTTAGGATGTGATATGAAATAATGTGTACATTTGTGCAAAATTCAATGTATGCAAGACGATAAACGTTTGGAAGAAAAATTCACTTTGTTGCTTCCTCATTTAGATGAAA
>Ga0209083_1002104_pt1 | contig 19823 bp, 20 predicted proteins | sample AM7aDNAmetaG_FD_184132 | JGI IMG/M metagenome (GOLD analysis project Ga0209083, IMG submission 184132) | Freshwater microbial communities from Finland to study Microbial Dark Matter (Phase II) - AM7a DNA metaG (SPAdes) (version 3) | ecosystem: Environmental > Aquatic > Freshwater > Lake ...
GGTCACAACGGTGCCACCAAAGTCCTTGCAAACATCTTCTGTTCCAACCATTTGTTGGACGCCCTCAACAAGGCATGGCACCTTCCTCCCGCTATCATCTTTGTTATCTTCATTTTTATGATGGTGGTGATGCTTCGCAAATGCAACGTCGGAAATTCCCAATAAGAAAATTAATGTCGGTATTATTACAAATATCCTTTTTACCATTCAAACCTCCTTCGTTTTATTTTAAAAGCTTATGCCCAGAGCCATTTTACACCACACGGATGCGTTTAGTATAACTTAGCATCCGTTGGTATCAAAATTAGCATTATTCTAGCATAGAAGATTGGGAGGATTTTTTGAGTGAAACTATTTAAATTGTTCTTTTATCTTTGGGCGAGTAAAAAAAATGGCTACAAGTAGAAAATAAGCCAGGGAGCCAAACTCTGTTCCAACAGCATATCCATCCAGAATGTGCTCCGCAGCCTGTCTTTCCTGAGGTGTCCATTTCTGCATGATCGCCTCACCTTCCTTGTCAAATTTCTTAAATTCTTTGTTTTTGAGAAAAAAACCTGCCGCATTGAAAACAATGCAAATAATCGCCAAAGATATTAAGGATTTTCGTGACCAATCTTTAAGTCTCAAGATATTTATTCCTAAAATTATGAATAATATGGTGCTCAAAATAGCAAAAGGAGTACTGAGATAAGCATACGGTTTAGTAAAAAGATTTTCAACGACGCCTTCGCTTTTAGCTAATCCCAGAACGTTCCAAAGCACGCATACCGAGCTAATAATAATAAAACAAGCGAAAATCTTTATCCCAATCGACTTTTTATTTTCCATAGCCAGCTCCTCGCTTCCTTTTTGTTTCGTCTTGCCTTGTTTTTCTTCAAAACAAAACCCTTCGCTACTCCCTGTTGTTGCACCACCTCAAAACAATTCGCTGACTTTCCCGCTGATTGCCACGCCCTAGTTATCGGCTGCCCCGAAGGATGGGGCTAGATGTGGTTTTAGAATGCTATGCCATCACCTTGATATCCATACCCCATGACACTTTATCCACTGAGTCGGATTAGAAGTAAAAAGAAAGTAACCGCCTGCAATCATCATTACTCCGCCTAATAATAATTCAAGAATTCTCATCGTAACACCTGGAGACAAAACCGAATCTTTTGGATTATTTGGATTGTAAAATACGGAAACCGGAGAATTTAATGGGTAATTATCTAAGACCTTTTGGGCTAGGCATTGCATCGAACAAGAAGAGGAGGATAATCTTATGCGTTTACCCTCAAATTCTTCTTCATTAGCACTATATTTATAAGTTATTTTTGGTAGCCATGAAGATCTTCCTACACGCACAATTTCTGAACTAGTTATTGTGCCAAAGTTGCTGGGCCAGTTTTTAGAATGGATTGCCCGATACATCAAATAAACCCATCGTACAATCATGGCCATGCCGCCTAGCATCAAAATAATCCCAAAAAAATTAGGGGACATTTTTTTCCTTTTGTTATATGTTCCACCTCAAAAAAAACGCCATCGCTACATCTTGGTTATCGACCTCCCCGAAGGATGGGATTAGGTTGTTTTTAGCATAGAATTAGCATTATTAACCCTACTATACTGCTCCCCGTTTAGTTAAGGCCCAAATAGTGTAGAATCTGAGCTCCCCGGAAAGCGAAAGGAGTTCATGTGAAAAACCGTGTCAAGAACTGACTGTACCTATTTAAAACAATCCCCACCTTTTTACTATTTATCCTCACGTGGCTGTGGCAACTGACCCGACAGGCTAATCCCGCAAGCATAACATGTTCCATCAAGAACAGTGCCTTTCGGCAAGGAAATACCCCACCAAATCCAATACCACTTATAAAACAGGTCGCCACAGTTTGGACATATTGCTTTATACAACATCACGGTTAGAACGATTAAAGATGCACCAAGAACCCAAAATATCAACATAAGAACAGAATCATTACATTTAAGCCCACTCAAAACAAAAATTAGAAGAGCCCCGCCACCGAAAACTGACAAGAGGATACTGCGTAGCCTCGATAGACGCTTAAGACCTCTCAGAATATCGGGGTCTTTTACTTGTCTATCCTGTGGATTTGAAATCGTGCCTTTTGAAGATGAATAATGGCATTTCCAACACTCCTCAAACTGCGGATTGTTTTTTTCACCGCAATTAGGGCAAATTTTGAAATTTGATTCCACAACTTACCTCCTCGGTTGTTTTTTTACTAACCACCACGCCCTAGTTATCGGCTCCCCCGGAGGATGGGCTTAATGGAATTTACGACTGGCTAGCGAGTTTCAGAAGCAGCGAAGTGTATTGCCGAAGCGATTCAGCATCGGAGTTTGGACAGGCAGTGGTATGGGCTTTTAGCCCTATTCTCCCATATCGACAATATCTGTAATTAAGATTGCTCTGCGGGGATCGAATTGCCCTTGAGGCTGCAGAGAATCAGAATGATCCTTGCCTTCAAAATAGAAGCGTTTAACGGCTATGTTCTTTCCAATGAGGGTGGCCCTTGTTCTACCTCGCATCGCCTTAAGCTGATTAATCTTTTTTATCACGTCCTTGCTCTCGACAATAGCATTCAACCTGGCGGAGCTTTGGGCATCGTTCCGCTCACATCCTTCCGTGTTCCCCGTAAAAGGACTCGCAACAAGGATGTATGTTGCGTAGGCCAGGGGAGACCACTCTTGCTGTTCGACATCATTGATCCCATAGATCCTGAGGTTTTTCCGATAATCCGAACCGACTTCCGCAGTAAATTTATTCTTCCCTTTTTTAAATTCCAGATTACCGCTATTTACGGTCATCTTATCTTCCGAAGAACGTGCAGTAGTCGTTTGATGTAAATTTTGATTGGTCTTGGCTGCAATTAACGAACTCAACCATCCTTTAATTTGACTGTCCAACTTCGCCAACACCAACTCAAAAGATAAATCCTGCTTTTTCCGCCCAGCTTCTTCTTTTTTAACATCAGTTGCCGCATAAATATTTGCACAAAAAATACCCGTTAGTAAAACAATGAATAAAATTCGCATCTATATCTCCTTTTCAATGTAAAAAACCAGCCGAATATATCATCGACCACCCCTGCGGATGGGATTAGGCTGTTTTTAGCATAGAATTAGCATTATTAACCCTACTTCCCTTGAAAAACAAAAAAGGAGTCACGAGATTTTTTCTCGTAACTCCTTTGTTTGCTTATAGAAAGAATCGGGGCGAAAGGATTTGAACCTTCGACCGCACGCACCCCAAGCGTGCCTGAAGACTATTTTCTGTAACCCCTTATGACATAAGGAAATCCATCATAACTGCTGAAAACAAAAAGAGATACGGTTTAGTATCCTTTTGTATCCGTTAGTATCCGGTTGCATCCGGTTGTATCGGAATTAGCACAATTCTAGCACAGGGCATTGGGATGAGATTGAGTTAGACTTGATTAACTGACGAGTTTTCATTTTAATCTCCTCGGAGCATCTACTTCTTGAAGCGTTGAGCCCAAACGGACGCCGAGATCAAAGGCTTTTCGACAGTCCTGAGGGAAAACATCTCGTCTTCGTGCAACTTTTTGGACCGGATCAAAACGGGGCGCAACATATTTGGAATAGTCATCGAATTGGAGCGTGTCATACACCAGTAGATTTTCAACCGGACCAAAAAGCCGTTCCAGAAAGGCGCTCGATTCGGGCAAACTCCGATCCCAGCCCCGTTGAGTGGCCATCTCTTCCGTTGCGCCAAAGGTATAAATAAACCCGAGACGTGCTTTACCTGTAAAGAGTGACGCTGGAGGATCCGTATAGGTAAAAAAAGGAAAGACCAGCCGCTCGATCAAAGATCGCATCTCGCCGGTAGCGCAGCCCAGATACACCGGCGATCCCAGGAGAATCCCATCAGCAGTCTCGATCTTTCGCAAGAACGGCGTCAGATCATCCTGCATCGCGCAGCGACCGTAACTCTTTCCGCCTTTCAGCTTGCACGAAAAACAGCTGGTGCAGCCTTTATAATCCAGGTCGTAAAGATGCACTAGTTCCACTTCGGCTCCACGCGAGGCCGCACCTTCGAGTGCTCTCTTGAGTAAAATAGCCGTATTCCACTCTTTGCGAGGACTCCCGTTAAAAGCAATAACCTTCATGAAACACTCTTCCCTGGTTGTATCTGATGCCGATGATCCTTGATCCAGCAAAACACGTTCAGCAGGACCTGAAAAAACACAAGAACGTAAATAATCCAGGACAAGAGGAAACGGCTCGACTGAAGACGGTTAATTTTGTGCAAGTCTCTGGCATGAGCGGCCTTAAGGGATATTCCGGCATCTTTCGCTTCTTTGAGCTGCTTTCCGGCCTTCTCGACAAAACCTTGAGCCGACGGATTATGCCGCAAGATATTCTTGAGTTCATAATCAATCCCTTCCATGCCTTTCAACTGATAAGCCAGATCCAGTTTTTCGTAACGCGTTTTTTCTAAATTGTAATACTGCACCCTTCTCCATATACCGTAGCGCATCACCCCATTAAGAGACAAGAGCGCAACTACGAGCACTAATCCCGCGATCTGCCGACGTTTGAATTTAATTTGAAGATTTATAGCTTTTATCATAAATAACTTTAAGTGGCTCGCAATAATTATGGTGTATGAGAGACGAGTATTAAGGTTCCTAGACTTCCGAGAGCCATGCGCGCATATACATTCAGATAAAAACGTCCCATTGGGGTGCGCACATATATTAGCTTATTTGCCAAACCAACGGCGCAATAAAAAAAGGAAACCTTTGCTCTCAGACTTGGAAACTTCAGAAGATGCTCCCGGAGAAAGCTCGAAACTCTCATGCGAATCGGCTTCCTGAACCGCTGATGTCTGGTGCTGCGCTAACAACGCCTCAGCCCGTGCTCGATCCTCAGTTCGGATAAACACTTTGGCCGTTCCAATGAGAGGATTTAGGCCGCCCATGCCGCCCAGCGAGAATAAATTCTGAATACCCGCATTCTCGATAAAACAATCAATCTCCTCCGCCTCCAGAACAGACCTGACGACCTCAGCCCTCAACGGGTCACCGTCTTCGAAGATGAGATGAAACTCGTTTGAACTTTTATTCACAGCTTCCTTTCGCGTCCAGTTTGACGTCATTTAATAAATGACGAGATTCGCATGCGGAAATATTCATTCTTCCGGAGGCAGCGAGAGCTCAGAAACAGTCTCAATGCCGGTCATCACCTCGGGAATAATCCCAAGAGTTTTATAAATTGGCCGAATAGCTTCCCTTATTTCCGGAAGCTGTTTGTAAAACCAAAAAGCTCCACACAAACAACACAATCCTGAAATGAATAAAGTATGGGGTGCGCCTATCTTATGTGACATGGTGCCCGCCAGCAAACTGCCAAAAGGCGCCGTCCCAATGAACGCCATGATGAAGAGGCTCATCACGCGCCCTCGTTTGTCATCCTCCACGATCGTTTGAAGGATCGTATTCGTGGACGCGGATTGGATCATGAATCCCAAACCGGAAAGAACAAGAAATGCGAGCGCCGGCCAAAGAGACCTCGAAAATGAAAAAGCGATCAATCCTGTTCCAAAGGTCGCTGTCGCAAAGGCGATGATCCGGCCAAGCCCCAGCACGGACCTCCGGGACGCCAGCCACAACGCTCCGATCAAAGCTCCGGCTCCGGAAGCCGTCGTAAGAAACCCCAAAGTGTGCGGGCCACCTTTCAATATGTCTCCCGCAAAAACCGGCATCAACACCATGTAAGGAACGCCCAAAAAACTGACCGCTGCGATCAGAATAAGGAGAGACCGGATCGGTTTGGATCCCCAAGCGTATTTCAAACCTTCCTTAAGCTGGCTCATGGTGCTTGCCCCGGTGTATTTTAAGGGTGCCTTCACCTTGAGGACCATCGCCAGAAGCGCCACAATCACGGCCAAATAACTCACGCCATCCACAAAAAAGCACCAGCCCTCACCCACCGCCGCAATGAGAACCCCTCCGATCGCAGGGCCGATCAGCCTTGCAGCGTTGAACATGGATGAATTTAAAGCGATGGCATTGCCAAGATCTTCCCTTTTTTCAATCATCTCCACCACGAATGCGTGGCGGCACGGCATGTCAAAGGCATTGACCAAGCCCTGAAGAGCGCATAAAACCAGCAGCCATGGGATTGTGATCCAGTGACCGAACATCAAGACCGCAAGCGCAAAGGACTGGAGCATTGAAAGAATCTGCGTCACGATAAGGATCTTGTGCTTATTCCGACGGTCGACCACTAGTCCCGCGAAAGGCGACAAAAGAAAAGCCGGAAGTTGCCCTGCGAATCCTACGATCCCCAACAGGAGCGCGGAACCGGTTAGCCGGTAGACCAGCCAACTCGTCGCGATACTCGTAATCCAGGTGCCGATCAGAGAAACGATTTGACCTGAAAAAAATAAACGATAATTACGATAGCGAAGGGCCCTTAACATAAATGTGATGCTATTCGATTGGAGCTCAGAACTCTTCATGGGATCCCTTATTAATGCCCCAGCGCATAGTAGTAATCGTCTTTCTGCTGAATTTCGACGGGAACATTGAAAAGCTTACGGATATTGGCCCGAGTGAGAACTTCCTTTTTGGGCCCGTCCATGACGATCTTCCCGTCTTTCATGAGCACCACGCGGGAGATCTCGGGAATGATATCTTGAAGGTTCTGCGTCACAAGGATAACACTGGCACCGGCATGAACGATCTTACGTACCACTTTTTTGAAATGATGCGTCGCTCTAAGGTCCAGCCCATTGGTCGGCTCATCCAGCAAAAGCGTTTGAGGATCATGGATAATCGCTCTCCCGATCAAAAAACGCCGTGCTTCTCCGGAAGACATGACAGACACAGACCGATCCTTCAGATGCGAGATCTCGAGGAACCTCAGAACCTCCCTGACTTTCTTCCTCATCCGCGCCGTCACTCGCTGCCCTTGGTGGAGACCAATTCCGCCGAAAAAGCCCGACAGGATCATCTCGATGCCCGGCATTTCCCGAGCGCAGGCTGACTGGAGACTTCCCGAGACGATCCCCAAAAGGTTCCGAAGCTCGAAGAGATTCCAATGGTCTTCGCCCCGAATCCTCAGAACAGTGTTCCTTCGGGCTACGGGATAATACTCGCGGGTGATCGTCCGGATAAGCGAGGTCTTCCCGGCGCCGTTCGGCCCGAGGATTGCGACGTTCTCACCCGCAGCGATCTCAAGCGAGACCGAATTCAGCAACTTTTTATTGCCGTCCCCCTGGATCACCGTGACATTCTTCATTTCCAGCACAGGAAGCCGCCTTTTCATTTTCATAAAAAAATGGCCTATTTCATTTTAGAAGGCAGGCGTATCGTCTTCCCACTCGAGAAAAAAACATCTTTTCCCCTGTGGTGGAGCGTATGAGCATCTTTCTTTCGAGGATCGATCCATGCCCGGACCACTTCCAGGACGAACAAATTGTATTGGTCCGCCATCTTTTGATCGACCACTTTGCATTCAAGATTAGAGTAGCATTCTCCAATCATCGGCGCTTTTACACACGAAGCCTTTACCGGCGTGAGATGGAATGCTTCAAACTTATCAACCGTCCGTCCGGACGTATTGCCGCAAGCCACAGCTTTCTCCGCCAGATCCACGGTGGGGATATTGACCACACATTCTTCTGTCTCTTTCAAGATATCGAATGTGTAATTCCGGTTACTAATCACACAACCGATAAGAGGCGGCACAAAATCGATCATGGTGTGCCACGACATCGTCATGATATTCGGCCGCCCGTTCAAGGCAGTCGAAAGCATGATTACAGGCCCTGGTTCGATCAAGGTGTAAACTTTTGACAACGGAAAGATATTTTTCGCCATGAAAGACTCCGAAAACATTAGAGGTTCTCTCGGATTATACAGCAACACCGTCTCATTAACTATCTTGCCCAAATTGTCGAATGACACTATTTGGGTTCTTTGACGAGAACTATAGCTTTTGAATGTCTCTAAAGATTGAAAAGGCGACGCAGGAATGATACTGCACGCACCCTTCCAGGATACACTGGAACACACCCTCAAGGGAGGATGAGCGAAAATAATGCGTATTTTCCCTTCAAATTAGCAAAAAACTAGCACAAATCACTCAAAATCCTAGAAAAACAAAAAAGGAGCTACGAGGTTTATTCTCGTAACTCCTTTGTTTGCCTATAGAAAGAATCGGGGCGAAAGGATTTGAACCTTCGACCGCACGCACCCCAAGCGTGTGCGCTACCAGGCTGCGCTACGCCCCGACGAAAACTAGGGTCAAATAGGAGCGAAAGTATACCAAATTTCTGGAGTTCTGTCTTTTTTTCTAAATCTTCGTTTAGGACTTCGCTTTAAGGAAAGAGGCCAAGCTGAAGGGGTGGTTCTTACGAAGGAGCAGACAAATTCCGAAGAAGGTATTACCGACGTCCATGATGAGAACTTGATACGGCTGCAAATGGATGAGACTTCCCTCTCCAAAACAACCGCAATCAGCAGGAAGGGCTCCCGTCACGAGACGGGTCGTAATGATCAGAAGCACAAAACTCCAGGACATAGCAGCGAGCACAAGCGCACTGATCCGCGGCAAATAACCCACTATTAAAAAAGCGCCAAAGAGGAACTCGATCCAAGGGATAACGCGCGCAAGAAGCGGAATGACAGCATACGGAATGATCTCATAAGATGCCATGCCTCCCTGGAAATTCTCGATGGGTTCCATGAGCTTGGTGAACCCAGAATATAGGAAGACCAATCCCAGGAACATGCGGCAGAGGAAGAGGACCTTATAACTTTTCTCTGACATTAGACGTCCTTTTGTTTCGGGATTCCCGCCTGGAAAACCGGAGCGGCAGGCGCTTCTTTTTTGACAACGACGGGTTTTGGCGGAAGGCCCAGGACCTTACGGATTGCATTCTCGCCCCGCTCTTGCATCTCCTTGGGACCCACGAACCGTTCTTGTCCGAGGAAGAACGTCGGCGTTGCACTGACTTGCAGTTTGTTCCCCTCCTCTTTTTCCGCGTAGATTTCACGTGCCACCGCGACATCCGCCATACATTTCCCGAAGCGATCCATATCCGCGCCCAATTCCTGGGCATAACCTGCCAGGATCTCTATCGGCGGAACATTCGAATTCGCCCAGTCCGGCTGTTTTTCATAAACCTTGTCCTGATAGGGCCAGAACTTTCCCTGGCTGCTCATACATTCCGCGGCCTGATGCGCATAAATAGACCATTTATGCGACGTCAGCGGATAATGTCTGAAGGTCAACTGGATCTTCCCAGGATAGTTCTTAAAAAAACCCTGGAGATCGGCCTGGACCGCACGACAAGAGGGACATTCGAAATCACTGTATTCAACGATCTTCACCGGAGCCGTAGCCGATCCTTTAACTTTTAAGGCGGTTGGAAGACCCGAAGCCCCCACGACAGATGGCTGCGGTGAAACTGGCGTGGGTTTATTTCTTTTTATAAAAAAGACAATCCCTGCAAGGAACAGCACGAGCAAAATACCTGCCAGCATCGAACGGAGATTTATTTTCATATCCCAGAGGCCATCCTTCTAACTCAAAACGTTTAAAAAACTAAGCTTTCCTCATTTTATGAGAACTTGCCACTCAGAATCAACCACGTTCTTACAGACCTGACCCCAAGAGGGCCCCACGGATCTTCGGAAAAACTCTCAGTTTTCGCTGAAAAAGCGGGAAATATACTTCATAATATCGACCTGACTCACGATCCCGACAAGCGTCCCGTCCGCCTTGGCGATGGGGATGCAGTCGTATTTTTCTCGGCCCATAACATCCACCGCATGTTTCAGTGTGTCGTCGGGGCCAAGGGTAACCGGATTTTTCGTCATCACATACCTCAGAACGAACTGGTCCATCTCATCTTTTTCATAAAAATAATCCCCATCCTCGGTCCTATGAGGCGCGAGACATTTCGCCAGGTCCTTATGCGTGAACATCCCGAGGATCCGATTCTTGTCATCAACGATCGGAATATGCCGGATCGAATGTTCACTGAATTTCGCTTCGATCACGCTCAGAGGGTCATCGATATGCCCCGTGATAACATGAGCCACCATAATGTCCTTCAAGGGAACATCTTTCATGATTTTGTCTCCAATTGGACTTGCATTTTCGGGGTGTCTTTCAACATTTTTTCGATGGCCTGCAACATCTCTTGAGCTTTTTTATTCTTCGGGTCGAGCTTCAGAACAGTTCCCAAAGCTTCTTTCGCACCGATGGGATTCTGCCGGCCAAGGCACGCGAGCGCCAGCCCAAAATGGCTTTCGGAATTATTCCAGTCCTTCGCGATCGCTATCTGGAACTCCTTTTCGGCAACATCGAAATGCTGTTTTTGGTTATAAATATATCCGAGATTCTTATGGAATCGAGCTTCCATCTTAGTATCCTTGGCGTAGCGAAGCCCCTCCTGAAGCAATGAAGCTGCATTATCATAATCCCCTTTCTGGATCAATGCTACCGCCAAAGTCCCATAGACATCCGGGTCGTCTTTTTCCGTCTGCAGCACTTTCACCAGGGCCTGAATGCAATCGTCCCATTGTCCCAACTGATAATGGATCTGCGCAAGGCCTTTGAGACACCCAACGCTTAGATCCATCGCGCAGGCCGCACGAAAGTTTTCGATCGCCGGCCCAGGCTGATTGGTTTTGAAATAAAGCTGCCCTAGGTAATTGTGGATCTGAATGAGCTCGTTCTTGTTTTTTGTGAGCGGCAGCGCTCTTTTTAAATAACGTTCGCTGTCACTGAAACGCCCCTTGTTGTAATAAGCGATCCCGAGATTGAGCATCGCCTTCACATTGCTTGGGTCCTTTGAAAGCATATTCTCAAATTCGCGGATCGCATCATCGTACTGGCCTTTCGACATGGCAACCGAGGCAAGATTCGCCTTAAGCATCGGATTCTCCCGATCGATCGCAAGCCCCCGGGAATAGGCTTGATAGGCCCCCAGAGGATTATTCTGAGCCATGCAAATATCCCCCAATATCGTCAGGGCCTGGACCTTTTCAAGATTTTGACTCCGGAACCGGAAATTCTGCACCGCCTGAGTCAGCTCCTTCGTGGCATTTTGATAATCACTCATTTTGTAATAAAGGACCCCAAGATCAAAATGGATCCGCGGGTGGTCGGGAAGAATCGAGACCGCCATTTTCCAAGCCCCTAGGGCGTCGTCATATTGCCCTAAGGTCAAATAGAGAACTCCCAATGTATAATAAAAATCAAACGGCTGATCCCGCGCGGCGAGTTTGAGATAAGAACCCAAAAGGCTCTGAAGCACCATGGGGGGCAGGCTCGTCAGCCCCTTTTTAAAGTCCATCGCCCGAGTTTGCAGGATGATTTCATGATTCTCTTGATCGAACCTTGAAGGAAGCTGTCTTTCAACCACCGGGTACATGATGCTTGAGGGATCCCCCGTGTGGATCGCCCCAAAAAGATGCGCGAGCTCATGGGTCAGAACGGTTTCTTCCTGGATCTTGTAAAGTTTCTCCGTGGGATAGCGCAAAACAAGGTACCCCGAAAAGGGACGCGCTTGTCCAAGCGTATCAAGGTCCCGGGGATCCATCATCTCCTTAAGATTTTTCCCCGGCATCCGGCTAAGCCCGATCATGACATCTACGTCGCCCAACGGGTAACGTGACATGAGGTCTTCGATTAAAACCAGTGTCGTTTCACGCTCGGAAGCCGTTGGCCACTCATACCATTTCACGGGAACAAACTTGATACGGCATTCGGTCTCAAAGATCCTAGAGGCATAGGCGAGACGCCGCTCAAAATTGGCACGCCAATCCGGCATCGCCTTTACTTCAGGCGTGACCGCGACCCCGACCCGGATCTCCTTGAAGGTCGCCGCCGACACAGGGACCGGCAACGCCAGAACCGACAGACTGAAGACCAGAAAGAAAATCACGATTTTTTTCATGAGCGGAAGTAGTTGGCAAACAAGACTTTGAGTGCGATGAAGAAATCGCGGGGCTTGATCTTCTTCCCTTCGCTTTCCGTTCGCCCGTTATAGCCGATCGGCAGCTCGAGGATCCTTGCTTTCCTTTTCGCAAGCTTGGCGGTCACTTCAGGTTCAAAATCAAAACGCTGCGCGCTGAGTTGGAGCGCAAACATTAAATTTTTGCGAATAAGCTTATAACAGGTTTCCATATCCGTTAAGTGGATGCCGAAAATCAGGTTGGTGACCCACGTAAGGAATCGATTCGCGATGTAATTGGGGAAAGCCATCCCGTTTGGAATTCCTTTCCCGAGGAAACGGCTGCCATACACGACATCGGTTTCTTGCCTCAGAATCGGCTCAAGTAGCCGCGGCAATTCGGAAGGATCGTATTCAAAATCCGCATCCTGCACCACTACGATATCGCCTCGGGCATGCTCAAGCCCCCGAAGAATGCTGTAACCCTTGCCACGATTCTGATCATTGCGGAATACTTGGATCCGTTTCGCGACATCTTGTTCGCCTAAAAGCTTACTGATCTCCTGCGTTCGATCCAGACTGTGGTCATCCACCAGGATGATCTCATAATCCACTGGGAAGCGGACTCCTTGGATCTTTTCCACAAGCCTCCCAAGAGTCTTGGCTTCATTATAAGCTGGAATAATGATCGAAAGTTTATCCATGCATGCGGTAAAATCAGTTTTTACCCTCAGATTCCATAGAAAACAAGTTTTCCGGGCTTTGCTGTCAAATTCAATTTAGCAGTTTAACCCTAGCTCAAGGGGCTGTAAAATGGTTTCTCAAATGGATCCGCTTTCTGATTTTCTCTATCGTAATATTGCGGGATGGATCGCCGGCGCTACCTGCGCGAAGACGATCTTTCCCTTTCCTATTTCAACACCCCCCAGGGTCACCGCCAACCATGTAACGCTTCACGCCACCCTCCGGAACCCTCACAAATCATGAAAAGCTTGCGGTCTTTCCGTTCACGCATGAACCCCCGCAGGTTTACCTCAAAAAAAGCGTTCTTTTTCTTTAGCTGCCTTGCCGGTATTTTTATGATCTGGATCAGCAAGGATTTCGGCATCAACTGGGATGAGTGGGAGGAAAGTAATTACGGTTTTCTCATTCTCCGTTACTTCTTCACGGGGGCCAAGGATCTGGGATACCTTTCAAATTGGATTCTCGGAGAACCGGTCTATATGATCAGCGGAGTCCTTTCCGGCCTGCTCAATGGTTCCCTCCACGATTTCATCCAACACGGACTGAGTACCCCTGCGCATCTTTTAAATTTCTATTTGATCGCTCATGGGGTCGATGCCTTTTTTGGCTTCCTTGCCATTCTCTTTGCGGGGCTCCTCGCAAAAGAGCTCGGTAACTGGAAAACCGCCTTGCTCACGCTTGCCTTTCTTTTCCTGTCTCCCCGATTCTTCGGGAACTCCATGAACAACCATAAAGACATCCCCTTCGCAGCCATGTATGTCTTTTCCTTCTATTTCATGCTGTGCTGGATCAAAGCGCTTCCTTCCCCATCCAAAAAGCTGTCTCTGGGTCTCATCCTTGGGATTGCAACCACCCTTTGGACAAGAGCGGGTGGACTGATTTTGATCCCTTACTTATTTTTGTTCTCATTCGGATACGGCTTCGTCCTGCGAAAGAACTCACCCTCTCCCATCTCGTGGCTGCGGATCTTCTGTCTTACATTCACCATCGCTCTCCTGGGATATTTGGGGGGATTGCTTCTCTCACCCTACGCGCAGATGGCGCCCTTCACGAACCCTTTCATGGCCCTCCTCGACTTCTCGAATTTTTCCGGATCGAATGGATTGGTCTTGTTTGAGGGACAGCTCGTCTACTCGACCCAGCTCCCCTGGTATTACCTCGCCAAATGGATCCTCATCAGCAGCCCTCTGTTTTTTGTTTCTGGATTCTGCATGTTTTTTATTTTTGTGCGACAGATCTTCAGAAAAGACCGCGCCGTATGGGCGGGCATGGTGGGCTTTGGCGTTCTATTTCCCCTGATCTTTATCGTGGCGAAACGATCGATCGTTTACGACAGCTGGAGACATGTTCTGTTCGTGTACCCCCTTCTGACTATTTTCGTTGCTCTGGCTTGGCAGGAAGCGTGGACGTGGGCCGAACGGTCCAAGGTCCGGATCCTGTTAGGAATTTTTTTCGCGATCCAACTCGCGGAGCCAGCCCTATGGATGGTCCGAAATCATCCGAATGAATACGTTTATTTCAACCCTCTGGTGGGAGGCCTTAAGGGAGCTTTTACGAAGTATGAATCCGATTATTGGGGGAATTCCCTGCGAAAGGGCGCGGAATGGCTCGCGGACTATCACCTCCAGAATGCTCCCAACCGTCCGCTCAAGGTCCGGTCCGACGGCAGCGTCATGTCCTCTTATCCGTTCCTTCAAGAAAAACTTGCGGGGTTGTATCAACCGTCCATTTATACCCAGGATTTCCGGAAGAGCGGTTCGTTATTCTTTATTCAATATCCGCCGCTTTGTGTTTATCGCCTACTTCCATCAACGCCCTGGGATTACGCTCTTGTCCTTCCGAGAACGAAGCCTACTTCAGAACTTAAAACTCAGTGGCCCCCTGCTGGAACGATCCACGAGGTCAAAGCCGATGGTGTTACGCTTTGCGCCGTAGTTAAAAACCCTCTAAAAAAATAATCCTGCGTTTCGCTCAGATCAAAGATTATCGAATCCGGATTTTTTTGCGTAGCGAGAAATGGACACCATCTATTTATTAGGCTAAATGCCACTCTAATGTTCGCGTGACAGCTTCCTTGAGCGTATACCGAGAACGTAAGCCTAATTCAGAAGCTGCACGTTCAACGGAGGGGACATAGCGAGACGGCAGAGCCTCAGGAACAGAGGCCCCAAGAATTTTTATAGGATGGGTCGTCCCGGCACAAGTGCGTACCAGATTCGCCAGATCACTAATTGAAATAGCTTCGGCAGAACCCACATGGTAAGGGCGAGCATGAACACCGCTCGACAAGATCGTTAGCAACCACTCGACAAGATCCGCTGTATACAAATACGACCGCAACGGTGTCCCGTCCCCTTTGACTGTAATAGGACGATTTTTAAGACAATCACGGATGAAATTCCCTATGGCAAAGTGGGCCTCCAGGTTCAGGTAAGGCCCTACAAACGCAAAACAACGCGGCAATAAGACGGTAAAACCATGCCGGTCACCCGCTTCCACACACATTTCCTCTGCCCGCAGTTTTCCCTTTCCATAGACGGTCACCGGAGCTCCCGTGTAAGTCTCTGGCAGATGCTCCATGGCCGGCGGCTGGGGGCCATAAACGGCGCCTGAGCTTATGATCATAAACCGCGATACTTCTGCCTTCACCGAGAAATCCAGCATGCGCCTCGTACCTTCAACGATCACGGAATACATTTCATCGGGATCGTCGCGTTCCAGCGTGGAACTGGATTCCGTTGCGCCATGAAGGATGTAATCAAAATGTCCTTCCGGAAACGGAAAATCTCGGACATCGCCGACGAGAAAAGACAGCTTGGAAATGTCGCCAAACTGAGGATAATTCAGCCGGAATTTTTCAGGATGGCGGGACAATACCATGACCTCGACACGGGGTTTCTCACAATCACCGTTCATGGCCGCGATCGCCGTTAAAAGATTCTTGCCGAAAAAACCGGTTCCCCCTGTCAGAAAAATCCGTTTCCCCCGTAAATTTGAAAACGAGTTGACCGATGGCAGGAACTCATTCTCAAGACGTTTATTCACAGGGATTACTCGCATGGGTAGGATCGAAAGAAAAACGCGGGCGACCGGTCGGGAGCCCTTCGGCGTGAGCCCTCATGGGCCTATTCTTTAAAGCATGCATCAAACCGCTTCCAATCCAAAATCCCGCAATATCGCGACCGCTATAGAGTCCCCCAACTGCCGCCGCAGGATCCCGACCACTTCATCCGAATAACTTGCGGCCATGACAATAACAGCGTCCACGGGATCGGCGCGTAGCACCTCAGGAGAAACAACGGGAATGTGCGTGGCCGGCGTGAACTTGCCCTGTTTGAAGGTTGCAGAATCGACAACGTATTTAATTTTTGAAGCTATTTTTGTCAAGGCGATGATGGCCAAAGCCTGGTGACCCGCGCCCCACACGGCCACTTTTTTTTCTCCAAACCGGCCGATATATTCGTTTATTTCTTTTTTTATTTTGTTTTCGTGTTCTTGGAAACTTGAAATATCCAGCTTCCTTTTCTTCCGGACGACCACGGAAATGACATAATCATCCCGTATCTCATTAGCTTCGATAATCTCAAAGCCATTAAGGTTCAGGGTAAACTCCAGCGTTTTTCTTGAAAAATACAACAAATGATCCCCGATAAATTCCGAGAAGAGCCTCTTTTGCAACATCATGTCAAAATTCGGCACTTCGATCAAACCTGTAGCGCCTTCCTTCAAATTATTATAGATAAATTTCAGCGATAAATTCGGCTCCGGCATGTGTTCCAAAAACATCAGAAGGAAGAAGGCGTCGAAAGGACCGTCTGCCAGCTTCAAAGTGTCACTCTCCGGATATCCCCTGGACACCCTGAGCCCGTTTTTCACGCAATGAGCCACTGCCGCTTCGGAATACTCCCCGCGGCCACAGCCGATCTCAATTATTTTTTTACCGTGGAAAGAATATTTTTGAAGAAAATTAGAAAATTGCCTGAGCTTGAAGGCCTTGACCACCTCCGAAAAGCCAGCCGCCCGGATCACCTCCCGATAGTATCCCACCGGATCGCCTTTCAGCTGAACCAAACCACAACCGGAGCACTGGCAAACCGTCAAATCCATGCCCTCCTCACGCTTTAGCGCGTCCGCGTCAGGAAAGTTTTGGGCCGCCTTCGGCATATTCTCATAATGAAGTAGCGGCTCCTTGAAAAAACCTTGCCCACACACCCTGCAACGGCTAATTGGCATGAATCACTTTGACCTTTCCCTAATTCTCTAAATAGAGTGCGTCTTAAAAATTGATCTTTTCATCCTCAATCGCCAGCGGATGATTTTTGGCCTGAGTCAGAATGGCACCCACGTATTCACCGATAATGCCAATAAATAAAAGTTGCATAGAAAAAAGAAAAAACATCCCGATCACCAACGGGGCAAGTCCTAAATTAAAAGAGTTCCAGAAGAGCAATTTATAAAAAAAATAAACCATCGCCACAAGAAAGCTGAGCAACGCCAGAGAAAACCCGCAAAAAGTCGCCATGCGTAGCGGCAATCTTGAATGGTTGATGAACCCGGTCATGGCAACATCGTAGAGAGTAAAGAAGTTATGTTTCGATTTTCCTTGTTTGCGTTTTTTTTGAACAAAGGCAACCTCCGCTCGCCGAAACCCGATTTCGCTGACAAACCCCCGGAAATAAGGGACCGGATCGTGATATTGCTTGAGCGCATTCATGAATTTACGGTCATAAAGTCCGAATCCTGTGAAATTCTGAATAATATCCCCTGTGTCAGAACATTTTGACAGGAACCAGTAGTAGAAACGGCGAAATTGATGCACGAACGGATTTTCTTTGCTCTGGCTTTTGGTCGCTACCACCACCTGATAGCCCTCTTCCCATTTCCGAATTAGGTCGGCGACAAGTTCCGGCGGATCCTGCAGATCGGAGGCCATGAGAACCACCGCATCTCCGGAAGCCTGCAGGAAGGCATTATAGCCGGATCGGATCGGGCCAAAATTGTTGGCATTTAATATGACTTTGAAATTTTTATCTTGAGCCGCAAGTCGTCGTAAAATCGCACGACTTCCGTCGGTGGAACAATTGTCCGCCATGATGATCTCGTAAGAGTAGCGTGGGAACTGAGACATTACTTTTACAATAATGTCATAGAACTCCTGCAAATTACCTTCTTCGTTGTGGCAACCGCTGACGATGCTTATTTTTTTTCTCGCACTGTCCATACAAAGTTCCTTCTGGCTTTCAGAGCCCATTTTCCAACACTTCTTCAGCGCAACTTTTCCACAGGAAACCCGTCAATATTGTCTCGAGTGTAGTAATCATTCTGGCACACATCACACCGAGCACACGAGTCATTCTCATGCTTTCTATTTTGGAGCTGAAGTTTCTGGAATTCAAGCCACCGGTCCGAATTCCATATCTTCTGCAAACTCATATCGTCCATATTCCCCAAATTTGTCCCGCCAATAAAATCCACGCAACAAGGAGAAACATCGCCGTTGCTACGAACGGCCATCGTCGTAAAGGCCATCGGACAAACGGTTCTTCGGGAACTATGTTTTTGAAAATCATCAAGGGCTTTAGCGCTATCGCCCTGGTAATAATTTTTTATAAAATCGACTCCCCCCACCTTAATCCAACCATGGGGCTTTTCGATAAACACCTCATCCGCGACGTCTTGGTAGACCTTGAGAAGCTGATCGTTTTCCGAGCCATAGGCATCTAACATCTTACAACTGACGAACGGTTTTTCCGAACCCATTTCTTTTTTGACCTCTCGCAAAACCCGTAAATTTTCGTGAATGGTTCGAATATCCATTTCGGAACCCGTAATGGCCTTATGCTTCGCCTGAACCGTGGAATAAATAGAGACTCTCGCATAATCCAATTGGTGAAGCACCCATTTTTCCGCGATGGAGCGCGTTAACAAAGAAGCGTTCGTGGTCGTTTCAATCCTCTCGGCGATATCCGCCTCACGAGCGATCTTTAGCATTTCACAAAAATCAGGGTTTACCAAAGGTTCCCCATACAAACTCAGCTTAAGGACCTTAAGCTTTGCTCCTTCCCACGCTTTCAAATTTTCAATGGCTCGACGAAAACGTGCAAGCGGCATGTTCATCCGGTGCTGGGTAAAGTAGGATTCTGTTTTAATGCTTTGGAAACACTGGATGCATTTAAAATTGCACAAGCTGGAGGGTTCAATAAGCACTGTGAAGGGCTTACGCAACGGCAACACTTCTTTGAGATTCTGCCGATTGGTTGATTTCAGATCCGTATACTTGATCATTTCAAAAAATCATCCTCGCCAAACGCTTCCGACCAAGGGATGGGCAACGGCCTGCCATAGGATTTGGCCATATAGGTGTTGATAAAGTTTCTGTCTTCGCCGGAAAGACAAAGACCGCTGTATTTCTGGAAACACTTGATGCTTTGCCCCCGTTTGATGATATCGGCCAGACTTTCCTCGAAAATACTACCGAGAGAGATCGGGATGTACACACAGGGCATTACATCGCCATATTGGGTGATATGCAGGGTTGAATTAACACAGCCGCAACCTTTATCCATACCGTAGGATGGGAAGGTGTCGCGATGCAACACGGGATATTTTTCATGCGCCTTCCTGAGGAATGCCGCATCCGCTTCGTCAATAAGCACCTCGTGCTTGCCTTCCCAGGCGCCGGTGGCACGGGCAACCAGAATATCCACGGTAAAATGATGTTCCTGCGCGAATTGAGCCATCTGGATCAAACGATCCGTCTGACAGTTCTGGTGGGTAACCACGGTTTGGATCACCACGCTTAAGCCAGCCTCTTGGGCATTGAGCATGGCGTCGATCGCCTTCTGGTAGGCTCCCTTGCTATTGCGATTTTCGTTATGCCGCTTTTCGTCGAAATCATCCAGACTGATCTTGATTTTATCCAAACCGATCGCTTTGAGGTGTTTGGCGGTTTCTATATTCAAAAAATGACCGTTGGTGCTCATGGTCAAATGAAACTTGTCGGGCTGCAAGGCCGCAATGACCTTGTCGAGATCTTTGAATATCAGGGGCTCTCCGCCGGAAATGCAGTATTGGCAAAGGCCGAGCGCATGTGACTCATCGCTGATCCTTCTCAGGTCCAGAGGTGTTAATT
>Ga0209083_1002112_pt1 | contig 19759 bp, 18 predicted proteins | sample AM7aDNAmetaG_FD_184132 | JGI IMG/M metagenome (GOLD analysis project Ga0209083, IMG submission 184132) | Freshwater microbial communities from Finland to study Microbial Dark Matter (Phase II) - AM7a DNA metaG (SPAdes) (version 3) | ecosystem: Environmental > Aquatic > Freshwater > Lake ...
TTCTTTTACATACCCTTCCAACTCAACACGTTTGAGGAATGAAGATCGATCTTCGGGATGTGCATATATTGAAAGTACTGATACATTGAACAATTCTTCCCGACTTTCATATCTAAACAATTCCAGTGTAGCATCGTTGAAATCTATCCATTGTCCATCAGGTGAAGTGATAAAAACGCTATCCCGTGCGGTCTTGAAAAATTCGTAATATCTGGCTTTGGTATCAGTAAGAGTTTCTGTTACAATTTTATTCTCTTCAATCTGTTTTCGAAGTTGCTCTTCATTGGATGCAAGTTTTTCATATGCGGTTTGCAATTGATAATTTTTCTCGTTTAAAGCTAATTCTCGTTCTTTCAGTTCCGTAATGTCCCGTCCAACGGACTGGTACTCCTTTAGACTGCCATCTAAATTAAAGATAGCACGGTCAACCCATCGCTGCCACCGGGTGCTCCCATCCGACATAAAGATCCGGTGTTCGATAATCGTATAAGGATTATTTGGAGTGAGAGATGTAATTAGCCTGGAAATTTTTTGACTGTCTTCATTTGGCATTTGTGGCCTGAATTTACTTCCAATCATCTCATTGCGTTCTAACCCGAAATATCGACAATACGCTTCGTTCACAAAGATGTGCGTTCCATCCGGAAGAAAACGACAAATGAACTCGGTCTGGATCTCGACAACATTTCGATACCGTTCCTCGCTCTCCTTTAATAAATTCTCTGTTAGTTTTCGAGATACTGCATAACGAACCTTGTTTGAGAGCTCGGCAAATTGTGATTTTGGTTGACCACCTTTCTGAATATAAAAGTCAGCACCACTGTTGAGTGCCTCAATTACAACCTCTTCACGCCCTTTACCAGTGAAGATAATAAATGGCGTGGTATTGCCGCTTGCTCGAAGGATTTTTAAAAAGGAGATACCATTCATCCTAGGCATCTCATAATCTGATATGATGACATCGTAATTGGTAGAGTTTAGATGGTTAAGTGCCTCACTGACAGATGGTAAAACATCAACCGAAAAGGTTCCATCTTTTTCAAGGAAAAATTTCCCTACATTTAAAAGTTCAGTTTCATCATCAACATAAAGGATTTTAATTGGAACTTCATTCATAGTGAGTCCTCAATAAAACGCCACTTTCCATTTTGAACCGTTATCTCGAATCTTGCTCCCTTACCTTGCTCACCCGTCTCATTTATCGTCATCCCTGTTATTGCAAGAATTTCCTTAACAAGGGTTAATCCAACTCCGGTATTCTTCCCAAAGCTGCGTTCGAAGATCTCATACTTCTCTTTAGCAGGTTTTGAATGTCATGTCGCGTGATGCTGGAGTGAATGGAAAGTTTCTGGTTAGCCTGAATAAGTCTTATTTCCGCTTGTTTGCACTCTGTAATATCTATAATTGAAGTAAAAAAACCAATGATAAGTTCCACGTTATAGTGTGGGGTCAGTGTGACCATTATAAAATGATCATTATCCTCTATATCACGGGAGATTTTCTCAAAAGAGGCCTCTTTCCCGCTTAATACACTTTGATAGTGCGGAAGATCTTGTTGAAATTCCTCCTCACCCTGTATATCTCTGATACTTTTTCCTGCCAAGTCGTTAATGGTTGTACCAAACCATTCAGCAAAGGCTTTGTTCATATAGATAAGTCGTAGATTTGCATCAACGTAGGCAAGCAGGGTTGGAACACTATTTATCACCAGTGACATATACCGTGCTTCCTCTGCTTTCTTGCGGTCGGTAATATCCCTGGCAATAGAAAGGCCCATTCTCTTCCCGTGAAAATCAAGAATCCGGGTACTAATTTCTACGGGAAATTCAATTCCGTCTTTTTGACGGTGGATTCCTTCGAACTTTCCATGTCCTTCCTGTTGCATCATTCGGACTATGTGTGGGATTTTTGCGAGGTGTTCAGAAGAAGCAATGTCAAAAGGGGACATCTCGAGTGATTTTTCCTTGGTGTAATCAAGACGTTGGCAGGCAATATTGTTAACCAGGGTATATTTGCCAGGTTTTCCATCCGGTAATAAATCGTGGAGAAATAAAGCATCGTTAGCACTCTCGAATAAACTTCTGAACAATTTTTCGCTCTCTTTCAAAGATTCATCACTCATTTTTTGTTCGGTAATGTCCTGCACCATACCGTGAAGCCTGATAATCTTTCCTTCCTCAGCTATCTTACGTTCAGTGATGTCACGGATATTGCATTGGAAAATTTTCTTCTCACCAACAAGGTAGCCATTACTAATGAACTCAACATCCATACTCCGTCCGTTTTTTGTCTCCAGAGGGATATTTTCATATCGTATATACCCCTTTTTTTTCAGTTCTGCAAATGCATTTTGGGCAATGGATTTATCCAGGATGAACCCGAGTTCCCAGAGGTGTTTACCTATAAAGTATTCCAAAGGGTAATTCAGCATGTCAAGAAGGAACTTATTTGCATCTATAATTTCCCCAGAATTTCCATCAAGAATCAGGATCGCTTCCTGTGCAGTCTCAAAGAGACGTCTATATTGAAGTTCTGAATTTTTAAGACTGTTTTCGGCAGTTATCCGCTACTCTTCGTGATCTAGTGTGACGAATGCAAGCGATAGGTCCCTTGATTGTTCAATTAAGAGATGTATAATCTGCTCTGTAAAAAACCCAGGTTCAGGGGAATAAAAAGTAATAATACCAGAATTAACAGCGCCAAGTGCAAAAGGAAATGCTGCACTTGAACGGTATCCTCGCTCAAGAGCCCATTCACGCCAGTTTTTGATATTGGAATCCCTTTGGATGTCTTTACAGATATTGTATTTTTTTTCATGATATGCAATCGCTGTAGGACCATGTGCCTTGAGAATTGTATTAGTTGAAATCGTAAATATATCCAAAGAATCTTCAATGTCCCCACATACTGCAACAGGTTTGATGATCTGCTTTTGCAGGTCGAATATTCCTGCCCATGCCATCGAAAAGCCTCAAATATCGATAACAATCCGGCAAATCTCTTTCAAAAGTTCTTTTTTATCTTTAATACGAACAATTGCCTTGTTAGTTGCGGATAGGACTGCATAGAGTCGGTTGAGATATATTACCTGTTCTTCATCCCGGCGGTGATCTGTCGCTGTCTTGATTTTATGTAAGAGTTCGGCAAATTGTGATTCAGTTTCCCCGCCTTTCTGGAGATAGAAATTTGCCTCGTTGTTAATAGCTTTGATTACTACTTCTTCCCTGCCTTTGCCGGTGAACAGGATAAATGGAATTTTTCCAAAGCGTGCCCGCACTTCAACAAGGAATTGGATCCCATCCATGCCAGCCATCTGGTAATCGGAAACGATAGCATCAAATTTTTTCTTATTGAGGAGGTCTAATGCAGCGGGTGTCGAATCAATAATTGTAACAGAAAATTCACCCGATTCTTCAAGAAACATCTTCTCTATCTCAAGGAGACCCGTTTCATCGTCAACATAGAGGACTCGGATAGACGCTTCCATCATATTACTTCATATATCTACTCATACATGCTTTTTTGCATTAAGAGCTTGTCCTATCAGGTGTAACAATAATTGGACAATTCTATTCATTCATCAGTTAAAATCGTTTTGATAAGAGAATATGCTATATCGTCCGTTTCAAATATGCTTTTTTTGCAATTATGATGAAGAAAGAATTCACCCTCCTATCTTATTGAGTTCCTTGAAGTAACCATTAGGGCTGTAAGCAATTGTGATAAGATTCTCTCTCAGTTTGAAGGTCTACTCGACGAGACACTTGAATCTTAAAAGTATTAACCCTAATCATACGTCCATAATATTATTACATGAGCCTCGAAAGTGCACGGCAATTCATGGCAAAGATCAGATCAGACCAGTCTTTTGCGGATTCCATAAAACAAACAAAACCGCAGGATAGAAAACAGTTCATCACGAATGTGGGTTTTGATTTTTCAGACGATGAATTGAAACAGGCGAGGGAAGAGATGTCAGACGAAGAATTAGCAGGGGTTGCAGGAGGGACATGGCACCCAGGTTGCACAAAAGACGGCCATTGTGGTTTCACCTGCGAAAATCACGTGAAATGTTCTTGACTGCCTCACCAATTATCTCCAGAGACCGAGGAATAGACCGGCTTAAATCCTCATCAAGTTGGAGATCGTCACATGAAAGTGAAGATGTTCTCACCATGATATATTTAATTTCATCAAGAATATGGTAGAGGAAGGGAAGGTCATCTTTCAAACCCACACCACCTCACGAGAAATATAGGAAACATTATGTCAGCATCTTCGCAGCAAAATCAACCACAAATATTCTTATTGACATGGCAATAAAGGAACGTGCAACCTTTTTCATGAATTGGGGTGTAAAAGCACTGGACGCACTGCATATAGCCTTTATACGCTAGAAGAATACATTTCAGCGAACCACTCAAGCAGTGTATTGAAGTTGAACGATCATGCCCGGTCTATTAATTGCACAATAATACTAAAACATCGAAATGACGATATGCAAGATTAACAATGGCAAACGAATTTTTAGCACAATACAAATATGAGCGTGGAGACCCGGAACCGGAAGAGGTAATCTTTCTGTCAATCCGAGGAGATGAACCAATAAGTTATCGGATGGTTACTCATTGCTTAACCCAGACTACGAAAAATGCAGGGATAACAAAGAAAATATAGACTCATTTGTTCAGGAAAAGCCGAATCACTTACTTAATCGAGCATAGTTACCAGAATTGAATCAAACCCTGACTTTCAGCTGATGCTTGAACAAATGCTTGAAAAACATGAGAGGAAAATATAAGGAAAATGACTGATAAAGGCGAGATGAAAAATATAAGTTTCCATTAATATCACAAATATTAACAATTATTATGCGAGATTTTGATTATGGTTGTTACACTTGAATTTCCAGAATATCTGTATCATCATCACTGTTATAATGCAAGCATTCAATACACAATGGGACGGGATAAAATGTCATTTAGACCCTTGCGTCTCTTCTTCCAGTGGTTCAAGTAAAATAGTGAGAACTTTTTTCCCGCTCCAAGTGTTCGGAAGATAGATACTTGTACTTATTGATACGGTATTCCACAAGAACAGCCAATCGCCGATTTATTAGAGACAGCATTACGGCCTTAAATTCGCGAACCAGACCTTAAAATTAATTAAAATGCAATATTGTCCGTGACTAATGCATTCTTTTATATAATTGAGTCTAAAAAAAAATACAGGATTAAACAAACAACTCTTATCACGCGGAATCTTCATAGGCCCAAATAAAATCTTCACGAATTATTCCTGCTTGAGTACAAATCATTCGAAGAGTAGATCCTTTGATTCTTGGATGATTTGGTATGGTAAGAGGGGTTTTTGTTCCATCTATATTATGACGTTCTAAAGAGATATGATTCCCAGATCTAACTACATGAAATCCCAACAATTCAAGCGATTTGATCACTCTAATAATTGGTACATCATGTGGAAATTTCATTCAGATGACAACCTCAGCAATATCAGCACCGATGAGATCATAGTCCTGAAAAGCAGCATTTCCAAAAGTTTCGATATGGAATTTTATTGCTGATGTCACATCTTCCAAAGCTTCCTGATAAGTCTCACCCTGACCTATAACAATCCCATTCATTCCAACTGGGTAAGCAATGAACCCATCTGGGTGGTGCTCGATAAGAATTTTCAATTGGTTCATGTTAGATCTGTTTTAACTTAATATCTCAAAAGGTTACTCAATTATCCAGGGTTTTAGGATATCTGACAAAGTTGTTACCATTACACAGAGAAAGAACTTGCAACTATAGCTAACATATAGCCCGGACAACCAATTAAGCCATACAATCACAAGCCATTACTTGTTTACCCTGTAATAGTATCCCGTTAAATGTCATGTAGGACGGTTATTTTTAATATTGACTCAGATAAGGGGCACACTGGGCAATTCTCGATACATACGCCCGGTAAGTATGGATGGGAAGCTCAGGACTTGCCATTCCGCACCCCCCTTTATATGAGACATAATTTTTCACTTATTTGATTAATAATCTCCAATTTTCACACAATTAAATAATGATTGACCCTTTTATTAACAATAAATAATAAGTTATTTGATGTAATCATCACATTACCAGAATATTTTTCGATAGCATTCGCTCTGACTTAGATTAACCCCTCAAATATGTTTCAGATGGTACCAGGATCAAAATCAACTAAATACAGAATCAGATCGATCTGTTTAGCACGTTTTTTCTGTTTCGAACGTAATAAACACCGAGATCCATCTATTGTTACAATTTCAAAATTTTCGAGTATATTGAGAACCGTATTTTACTTTGGACGTATAAGTCGCCTATTTTCAGTTCCAATTCTTGGCGGTTCATCACACGTTTGAATTCTGGTTCTTGTTATGAGCTGTAATATCCCATGCATCAAAACACTGAAGTAGAGTAAAGTCATCAAAGCTTCTATCCGGTTTGGGTTTACAAGAAAGATTGCAGATGCGATAAGAGGTTCTTTCAGAAGAGAAAACATTGATTCGATAACGTTCTGCCCTTTATATCTCATAAGAACATCTCTACTGCTCATCTGTTCTGGAGGAATCGAAGTAATCAGACAAAATGAATTAATCTTACGTTTTTTCCGTTCAATCTTTTCACTATTGCCTATAATTTCACCCATGCATCTCAGTTTAGTGCCATGTGAAAGAAATTCCATCCCTAAGTAATACGAATTACCAAACAATTCATATTTTTTCGTTTTTTTGAATTTCGGTACCTTTATATACTTCTAGAAAAAATTGTTCATGCCCTCTAAATTAGGCAGAATTGACCTTAAAATTAAGAATAGGCTTGATTCTATTCTTTTCTACCCTGAGATCTACGCGCTCGCGAAAGAGACCGGTTTTCTTCAGCGATTACGGAAAGTTCATCCGGTTTATCTTCTCTTCGTAGTAATGTTTACATCCACGAGTCATACAAGATTGACGGTAAGTGAATTATGGCGAAGATATCAGCTTCTTGTAGATTCTACGATTTCTTATCAGAGTTTTTTTAACCGGATTGATAGCCGTTTTTGCACTTTTGTTCGCACTGTGCTGTTTAATTCAATTGAAAAAGTATCTGAAACCGCGTTACCTGAAGTTAAAGCAAAATATCAGCGATTCCAATCAATTTTTATCAAGGACAACACAATCATCAGGCTTCACGAAAAACTTGCAAAGAAATACCCCGCGACACGGTCGAGAAGAGTAACAGCCGGGTTAAAAGTTAGCGTTCTTTTCAACGCAATCAGATTGACTCCGACAAGTATCTCATTCGTGAGTGAAAAAACGCATGACATAAAAACATTAAAAATTGGGCCATGGATTCGTAATTCATTGATTATTATGGATCTTGGTTTTTATCGACACTGGACGTTTGCAAAAATTATTGAAAACAAAGGATTTTTTATTAGTCGGCTGAAAAAGAATGCAAAACCCCGAATTGAAAAGATTCTAACACCTTGTCCGGATTTTTTCTTACAATCAGTTAAGGGATTATCATGGAATGAAATACTTGAAAAATACCCATATGATCAGTTTGAAGCAGTCATTTCATTTCCATTTAAACGGCATAAAAATAATGGAAAACATAAACAGGACATACTAAAAGTCCGCTGTGTTGCTAGGTATAACCGAGAGTTACAAACTTGGCATTCATATATTACAAATCTGCAGAAAAATGAATTCTCAGTAGATGAAATCTATGAATTATATCGGTTTCGTTAGGAAATTGAGATGATTTTTAAAGAGTTAAAGTCAGAGTTTGATCTAGGAAAAATCTCAACAAAAAAAAAGAAGGTAATCGAATCACAAATCTACTGTTGTATACTAAAACTTGTTTTGAGTAGGCAATTATTCCTCATTCTTCAAATTAATAGTGCTGAAAAATCTGAACAACTTTATAGTCCGTTGCTCTGGATACGAGTCTTTCAGGAAAATTCTTACAAAATACTTGATCTGATACGACATGAATTGAAAGGAAATGGATTTCTTGATCAATTGTGGGGAGAATTATGTCATCAATTGACGGTTCTTGCAAAACGATATAAAATGGGACCCTCACTTCACCAGGTAATATTCACACTATAAATAATAGAAGTGAACAGTTTCGTCATCAATTGATTGAGCCTGGGATATAGAAAAAAATGAGGATATTTACATTATTTCTCTTATTCTAATGTGTGAATTCAAAGGAGAATTAACCTTAAACTGAGATACATGGGGAGACTCATATATGTATGATTGTGATCATAAATTAAATGATTTCTAAATTAAATGACGCTATAAGTGGTGTGCATTAAACCCCTTGATTACCATATTGTTAGAAAAGCCCGTTAATTGTTACGGAAAACCGCTATTTGTTCCATACTCAACGAGGGGAATTTCTAGAGAACTTTATCCCCACTTTCAATGTAACATTGATCCTGATTATTCTTCACTTCTTCATTCGTTGTTTAAATCGAATATCATTACCTCCCTGGTATGGGTTGGTATGATCAATCATATCCGATAATATCTGTTATTTACAATTTGTATCAAACCGCCATTTCCCATCTGGCACTGTTATCTCGAATCGTGCTCCTTTCCCTGGCTCACCAGTCTCTCGAATAGTTATACCGGTGATATCAAGAATTTCCCGAGAAAGTGCTAACCCAAATCCTGTATTTTTTCCAAAACCAAGCTCGAATATTTTTTCCTTTTCATCATTAGGAATTCCTTCTCCGTCATCCTCAACAACAATTATCAAATCCTCATCAAGTTTTTTTACATAGAACCGAATAATGGCTATATTCCCACTATACTTAACTGCATTATCGATAAGGTTATAGAAGACTTTGTTAATCAACGGGTCTGAGAAAACTAATACACCAATCGGTAGATCGTTTTTCACAATATCTGCTTCAAGTGGTGGATCCTTGACTACAGATTCGACAATCAAGTGACAATCTTGCCATCCTGGGGTATAAATTCCGACCCTCTCATATTCACGGGTGAATCGGATCAACGCAGAGATTCGCTCTGCAGTAGTTATAACCTTCTGGATATACTCGTTAATTGAAGGATCATGTTGCTTTTTTTGGAGTATTTTTAGGTATCCCCCCTGTATCAATAGCTGGTTGTTAATGTCATGCCGCGTAATTCCCGAGAGTAGGTTAAGTTTACGGTTCGCCATGCGGACTGCATTTTCAGCTTGCTTGCGTTCTGTGATATCGTCAATTGCTGCAAATATACCGACTACATGCTTATCATGCATATGTGGGACCAACCTTACATTAAGGACACGCTCGCGTCCTTCCTTATCCCGTGTGGGATTTTCAAACATTACTTCACGTCCATCAAGGACTTGTTGGTAATAGGGCAAAATTTGTGATAATACATCTTCGGGTAACAGATCTTTGAGGCTTTTTCCTATCAGATCTTCGTCGGATAATTCATACCACTCCCTTTGTGCTTTATTAATAAGGACAAATCGAAGATCCGTATCCATATAAGAAATAAAGGTCGGAACTCCATTCATAACCTGAAGCAGTTTTTCTTCACTTTCATGGAGAGCATCCATCATCCGCATACCCTCTATTTCTGCGGCAGCTTTCACTGCGATAATCTCTATGATTTCCCGTATTCCGATAGTTGTTGTAACAGGATGACGGAATAATGCGCAGAGAATCCCCATTACTTTACATTTGGAGTTCCAGAGGGGTGTGCCAAGGTAACCCCTGATATTAAGCTCAACGAGATCCGGGCTCTCCGGGAAAAGTGAAATGACATTATCGGGATATAGACAGAACCCCTTTTCTGAAACATCATCGCAAGGGGTCCCTTTTAGAGTATAAGAATAATTCTGGACCTCCTTTCCATCAAGGATCATTGACAGAACCTGGACTGTCTGCCCATCCGGTTGTATCTCACCCACCATGACACATTCGGCTCCCAGCCATGAACTAATGTTTTCTGTAATCTGCCAGAGCGAATTAATCCCTGTTGTACCAACCATGCTCTTAACCATGGTCTGGAATGCAACCTCAGTATTCCTCCGTTTGTCCTCAATTGAGATAGCTTTTGCAAGTAAAGAGAGGAATTCAAGGTCATGAGTCGTGGGGTTATAGGTATGTTGGTACACTACACAGAGGGATCCAAAATCTCTATCCTTGATTTCAACAGGAATACCTACATACGTCTGTAAATGATACCGTCGAACATTTGGATCTGAGCTAGCATAGGGGGACTCAAGGAGATTTGTAATAATCGTGGGTAAATTGCTGCCTTTACGGATTACTTCATTGCAAATGTATCCTTCCGGTGGATTGCAAGGGTTAAAATCAGGAGGTGTATTCCACATTCCTAACGAACAGATCATTCCTCCTTCAATCCGGTTATAGAGGGCACAAGTCGCCTTCAACATCTTTCCTGCAAGTTCTGTCAGAATATTAATATTTTCCAATGGATCAAGATGAAATTTTAAAAATGCATTATTAACTTCAGATAACCGCTCTTCCTCCAGTTTGCGCTGTGTGATATTTCGAAAATATCCCATTAGCCCATTGATATTGCCATCATTATCATATTTTGGGAGATATGCTCCTTCAAAATATTCTGGTTCTCCATGCCTTGAGAGGAGGAATGTCTCATATGGTATAGCCCTTCCTGTTTCGAGAACCTGTCGTTTAATTGAAGTCAGTTTATGGGCATCTTCTTTGGACAGGAAATCATAATCAGTCTTCCCAATCATATCAATTAATGTAAGGTCCAGTTGTGGGTTTATAACCCAGGTGTAGACCAAATCACGATCCTGAATGAAGATATGATCAGGAGAATTCTCGGCAATGAGCCGGAATTTCTCCTCACTCTCCCGGAGTGCCTCCTCAGCTCGTTTCCGGTCGGTAATGTCCCTTGCTATTGAGAGGATTAATTTTTTTCCCCGAATTGTAATAATATGTGCATTGATCTCAACAGGAATAATAAACCCGCCTTTTTTGATATGTCCCGTCTCAAAAACCGCATGACTTTTTTCTCGGAGTTGCTGCCAGATTTGTTCTTCTGGTGGGTTGCGATAGTCGGTAGAGATATCTGTGGGGCTTTTATCCATTAACTCCTCTTTAGTATACTGGAGCATCCTACACACAGTCTCGTTAACGTCAATATATTTACCAGGTGCATAATTTTCATCAATTTCGTGTAGGTGCATACCATCACTTGCAGAATTGAAAATTTCCCGGAATTTCTCTTCGCTCTCCTTTAATGCATCCTCCATCTGTTTGCGTTGGGTGATGTCAATTACCATAATGTTATAGCCCAATTCAATTTCCCTTCCTGGCAGATTGAATGCCATAATCATCTGTGCCCAGAATGGAGAGTTCCCCTGCCGTTTCAGCCTTAATTCAAACGATTGCTGATCTTTATTTTTAGTAAGTTTTTTAAATTGGAAGTAAAACTTATCCTGGTCATCTTGAAAAATGAGTTTAGTGAGAGGCAAATTGATTAGAGTGCTTCGGTCTACACTGAGTAGTTTAGCTACAGTGAGATTGGCAGTTACAATCCACCCCTTATCATTTATCGTAAGGTACCCTACCGGTGCCATGTCATAAAGGTCAAAATACCGATCTAGGGATATTTCTAGTTCCTGCTGAGTTCTAATCAAATTTTCGTTCTGTATCTCGAGTTCTATATGATGTAGACGTAAATTTTCTTCCATACGCTTGTGTTCGGTAATATCTTCGAAAATTGTAGCAAAGCTGCCTTTATAAGGGCTATATGCGGAAATTGAAAAATGTTTTTCTAAAGGAGGAAAATAAGTTTCAAAAACTGCTGGCTTACCAGTTAGAGCTACCTGTGCATAGATTTCGAGGTAAGGTGATTCATTTACTCTATAGGCTTCCCTGCTTGTTTTCCCGATGACATCATCTCTTGTAACGCCCAGTTGTTTTTCGAAGGCAGAATTTGTTTCAATGATTTTATAATCCACAGGAATACCCTGTTCATTATATAAAATCTCATGAAGTGCTGCACCTTCAACCATATGCATATAGAGAGAAAAAAATTTCTCCTTACTTCTCTCCAAAGCATCCTGCGATGTCTTGATTTCTTCAATCTGGTGCCTTAACTCCTCTTCAGCTTTAGCAATCTTTTCATAGGATTCATTGAGTTCCTTGTTTTTCTTTAAAAGTTCTTCAGTACTTTTCACTAGCGCTGCTTCTGCCCTTTTCCGAGAGACTGCCTGTCTGATTTTCAACATCAGTTCAGCAAACTGTGAGTTAAGTTCACCGCCTTTCTGGAGATAGAAATCCGCCCCGTTATTGATCGCCTGGATAACGACTTCTTCTCTGCCTTTGCCGGTGAACAGGATAAATGGAATTTGTCCGAATCGTGCCCGCACTTCAACAAGGAATTGGATCCCATCCATACCAGCCATCTGGTAATCGGAAACGATAGTATCGAACTTTTCCTTTTTGAGGAGATATAATGCTGCAGAACCCGAATCAATAGTTGTAACAGAAAATTCACCCAATTCTTCAAGAAACATCTTCCCTATTTCTAGGAGACCCGTTTCATCGTCAACATAGAGGACTCGGATAGCTGCTTCCATCATATTGCTATATATACCTACTTATACATACTGTTTTGCATTAAAAGCTTGTTCAATCAGGTATCACTATAATTAGACAACCTTATTCATTCATTGACTTAATTCCTCATGCGAACGGGACAATCATACTTACGGTTGAGGTATTACATTGTTATCACAGAGAACGCACCATAAGCTATGATAAAGAACAAACAATAAGAAACATCTGTTACACCTACTTTATGCACTGCAATAATAACCTTATAAATGTCACGCAAATTGGTTATTTATTCTTCACTATTGTTTGAGGGATTGCAGACTATACCAACATGAGAAGTGATCGCATCCCATTAGTTGCCATGGTTGCCTACATTGCACTATCAATGAATAAGGACTGATTCCCCATTGAGAGAGTAACGCAGAAATGGTGATGATATGAGACTCAGGTTCAATGCGTTTGAGCTCACAAAAGGTAAGAAATGGATCGTGATAAACATATTGACCCTGATAACAACCCTTCACCAGGTGACCCGGCAACATTGTATGAGAAGATTAGAGCAGCCCAGGTAACAGCAGGTGAATTAAATTTGTATGAAAAGAACCAACCTCTTTTAAATTGCTCCAATTGTGACAATGGTGTTTTCATTCAATATACCCTAACTTGAGTGAAAATTGTAAACTATATACTATCAGAGTATATGGCATTAAATTATGCCTTAAATGCGAAATCACAGTCATATTGCCCAACGGCGGCATGGCGACGCTGACCCTATCCTATTGGAAGTGCAAAGACTGCATCCAAGGGATATATGACATCCAATTTAGAATAAACCGATATTTGCCATATAACATCTGATATTGTAACCTGCTTGTATAGTGTATAAAAATTGGAAGTAGTGTACAATATCTATTCATTGTATTAATTCACATCTAAAACTCGGTATTGCATTCTTTACAATGGTATTGCGGGTTACCCATTTCAACACAACACCCTCCTAAAATCAATTTGTCAATGTTTCAATTTCTTCTCCAAGTTTCATCATAACCCGAAGACCTAGACCAAGTTGTGTTAGTGCATTTTGGGAAAGACTTTGTTCAAGCTTTAACTCGGGTATTTTGGGAATAAGTTAAGTTAAGGATTAATATTTAATAGAATGAATATTTGAGCATGGAATTTATTTACTTCTAAATATACTTTAATTATGAATGGACAACTCTTTGTTTATGAAGAGAAAGCAAGTCGCATTGAACTCATCATCAGGATCTTCTACTCAATTGCGATAGGTATTGTGATGTGGGTTTATGGACTCATTGCCAGTATATGCATGTTTTTCCAATGGTTTGTCATTCTCTTTTTAGGAAGAAGAAACAAATCGCTTTCAAATTTCATCAAGGGATACCTTGAGTACCACGTCCATGTGTTATCTTATATATCTTGGATGACTGATATCAGGCCAGGTATTATGCCAAAAACAGTTAAGATCCTTGAAGAAGAGTGAAGGAAAGAATGAGCACATTTACCACACAGAGGGATAGAATCATCACTCAATCGTATCTTATCAGGTTGTTCTGATTTTTCTTCCGTTTTAATCAATATTTGCACACACTCTTTTTTTTTTCATTCCACCCTCTTTGCTTCTTCTTCCAGGGGTTCAAGCAACAGGATTCTTACCTTTTTCCCTGCCCACGCCTTAGGAACATAAATGACTCCTGCGTTGGTTTGTGACTTCACTTCTTTATCAAGTGTTTGATAACATTGTGCTTTAATCTCCATCATCATAATTCCTAGAATATTACTATACATAGTATTTATACTATATAGTATATCTAGTTTTTATCTATTAAATTACTATTATAATTATATATACTAATACATCATATATATAATATGTCAATGAAATTACACGACAAATACAAGGAGAGGAAACACGATGTACCAAAAATTCATAATCACATCTGAACTGACAGCAGACAACCCGACGAACCCCAACACCAACCTGAACGTCAGGACGAAGGAGGATCGGATGTATACCGTAACAATGGAGCAAGAGGATAGCCTCACAAGGACCAAAGGCAGCAAGGTAGCAGTAAAGTGAGATAAAGATCAGGCAACCCTGTGGATATCGGCAAGCGGGAAGGCTTTATGCTTCAATAACCCAACAACCGGGTTCTCATTTATCAGCCTTTCATCACTCCTGAAAGTATGCACCAATGGCGGGAAGGGTTACTTTGTTGCTCCACCAGCAAAGCAAGCACCTGTTAGAGAGAAGGTAGTAGCCATCCCCGTGAAGTATAGATCGGAAGCAATGGACTTACCACTACTTGACAACTCCCACCCATGCAGGAAGGTTGAACCATGCTGAACAGACCAGATAACCCCCTACTTGCAAAGACACTGGAGAACGAATCGACAAACGAACAAAACATTGAGAGGGATAAAGGATTGAGAACATGAGCGTGTTACAAATAGATGAATCAGAATATGGAAGAATTTTAAAAACTCTTATTTTTGACAGGAGTGGACTCGATTTAATTAGCCGATCGGTTTTTACCTACAACGATGAAAATCATATTATGAGGCTCAATGGGTGGAATAGTGACATTGATGAGGTAAGTGAGACACATATCGGTGAATGGGTGGAGCGGTTATATATCGCAAACCAGCTTGCATTCATCACACAATACAGGGAAAGAACCCAGATTGATTTTCTACCGGATGAAATATCAACAGGCAAAATGCCGATGTCTATGAGGGAATTATACAAATCTCCCTCAAGCATCCAGTATAATTTATTCAACAATGCGGGTAGGTGTTTCTTATCAGGTGATGATATGGAACGACTAACAAATCTTATAGCAGCGACAGCACGACGGATAATAGAGACGTGAAGAGATAACGAACTTGAAAGATCTATATCACGAGATACTCAAGGTTGACAACTACAACATACACGAAATAGAAAGGATAACAGGCGGGAAATGGGAGACTCTGGACACCCCTGAAAAACGAGCCTTATTCCTGTTAGGGTTCAGGACACCGGGAATCAGTGCCGGGTATTATACGGACAGTGACACCGATCAGGAAGAATGTATCCCGCTAAACTTTGGAGCAACCGATAATGATGCTTTCTATGTAGTATGTGGACAGGATTATTTCGGGATTAAAAGATGAATCAACAGGAAATAGATTATAATAGACTGTTCAATATCAACGGAAGGACTGTTCAGATCGCGACGGAATATACAACAAGCTACCCGTTATGAATAGAATAGTCTGGACAACCAATTTAGCCTTGCAATTGTATTAGCGCCTCTGCCTAGGGTCTGTAAGGATAGTTATGGGTTCGTCCTCCCATGTATGGGAACTCTATTATCTGAGACCCTATCATAGAGCCTAGACCAGTTCATCCCCACGTGTGTGAATGAGTGCCAGGGGAAAAGTTACCTGATAGACTTGATGCTCTTGTGTTGAGCATAACAGAACTTATGTAAGGAATACCCGTAGAAAATTATCTCGTCACCTATGAAGGAGATTATGCGATTAGCCCAATTTAGAAATTGGGAAAACTAGATGGTGATATATTTCAAGATCTACAATATGATTGGACTTATATTTCTCTCCGAAAATATCCTTATAATGTACCAATAAAGAAAATCGAAGTTTATCCTCTGCTCGTAATTTTTCATAATTTTCAGGCAACCATTTTAATTGAAACTCAAAACTTTGGTCTTTACCCAATTCAAAAGGGTGATTAACAATTCCTAAATCGTGAAATGGAATTGTAATTTTTCCATCATATGTAACTGGAAAATCGCTGGTTGATTGAATCTTTATCTCTTTTGCCAATCCCCACCAACAATTTGTTATTGACATTAAAATTGATTGAGGTCGATTTTCTAACGGTCTTGTAATGATGGCTATTATTGGTTGTGATTGTCGTTTACGCATATATCGAGTTTCCATCCATAAAAAACCGGTTGCAATAGCCAATAATACTGTTGCAAAAGCAAGAATGAGGGTAGCCCAATCTATAATGGATATATTAGGGGGGATAAGTGAATAGAGAAAAATACTTACTGCTGTTAAAATAGTCATTCCAGCTATCAAAAACACAAGCAATTCAAGAATCATAAAATGTATTCCTTTTATCTTTCACATTAACTTTTTTAACTTATTTCTCTTCCACTTTTACTATCTTCTATAAAAACCTAAACGGAATCTCAATATGAATATTTTCACCGTTTATTTTCTTCTCCTTCTCTGCCTTCACCACATAATGATATGGAACGCTTAAAGGAATCCTTGAATTATATTAATGAATAAATAGCAAATGGTTCAAACCCAGGTCATACAGTTGTCTGATCGGGTCCAAGTTGGCGGGAATGTAGTTTATGGGAATTATTTCAATGGTAGATGTGAGTTAGACCGGGCTTTATTAGATTCTCTCACGAATCGGGCACGACTTTTCTATTTTAAGAATCCTTGAATCAAACAAATAAGCCAGATAACCAATCTTTATGTCTGGGTGAAATGAGTCTCGATTAAAGTAAATGCCTTATAACCTAAAAGAAACCGGTGATCATCCTGATCAGTAACTGATCACAACTGATCACGAGAAAGTGATCATACCAAAATCAGAATTAGATCGATAAAAGAAGAGTATATTATTATTATTTTATTCTAAGTAAGTAAGAAATAGTATAGCTGATCACTAAAAAGAGAGAAAGAGTATTCCTAAGATCCACCAATCCATCTGTGCTTGGATTTACCGCGACGAGGTGAATTGAATCCTCTTCTATAACGTGGTCATCCATGAGGGGTCTTTCTTATGTGTGGGTATGTCATAGTATCAATGGAGGGATTACCTGGCTTCTTAACAATTAAGCCATACAATCACAAGCCATTACTTATTACCCTGTAATTGCATCTCGTTAAATGTCACGTAAATGGCTTATCTCTCTTTCCATTAAAATTTGAGCTATATGAGACAATCCCTCTCTGAACCACCGTTGTTGTGATGATAACAACCTAGGATCCCGATCATTATGGTAACGTCATATGGTGTGATTATGCTAATTCTATAACGGTTAACACCATGATTTTTATGTTTAGAATGTAAAAAGAATAAACCATGACTACTAAACCAATTTCTCACCCTGTTCCTGACAATAATGAGGAATGTCATTTAGTGGAATTAGGGAGGGATGCCTTACAAGATTATTATGAAGGAAAGACCATCCCACTAGAAGAGGTAAAAAAGAAGCTTAACCTCAAATAAATGTATTCAATAACACTTTATCGATGCGCAGAAAAAGCACTTCGTAAAATTCAACCCGATATTCAACAGTATATTTATACAACCATTCTATCTCTTTCTGAAGATCCTTATTATCACCTTGAACGGTTACATCTAAACAGTAATCCACCACTCTATAAATTGCGAGCTGGGGCATATCGTATAATTGTTGCAATTATCCCAGATGAAAAAGTGATTGTAGTTGTTGATATTGGACATAGATCAACGATATATAAGCGATATTCCTAAATTCCAATTTTAGTTTGTCTGAATCTAATCATTATTAATGCTAATGAATTTAAATTAACATTGATAGCGTGACCCTTTCCGCGTGCCCAACATCTCCATACAGCTGTTAAGTTGGGACTTGATACCAGTTGTGAGAATGAGAAAAGAAAAAAACGAAGGATTGACCCTCTTTTTGTTTTGGTGATTTGAACTGATAGTGAGTAAGCCTCAGCCGGGCATTAGACATAAGATGTTCAAAGCCTATATTTATTAACTCTAAAGGACAATTATGATTCATGGTTACTGACACTCTTTACCGTTCACTTACTCCTTATGATGGAGGCCGGTCACTCACGAAGAATATTTCAGCCGGGATAATCACAGAAGATGATAAAGCGCTTATTCTCGAGTACACAGATTTTAAAAGCACAGCAGACGGGAACGGAGAGAGAAGGATTCAGAAACTTATCATAACCCTTGCAGGATGGAGGCGATTTATAGCAGTACCCTATCGGACCATGACCACCACCGATATGAGAGCAGGAGTAGCAAGTCTGAAAAACGGAATCAATGCAAAAGGGACACCCTTCAAGCCTAATGCAGTTCATGACCATATCAAAATATTAAGACAGTTTATCCAGTGGATGATAAGGGAAGGTTACAGTACAATTCCAGAACAGAAAGTAAAAGAGATAAGAACCCCCCCTGTAGAATCCGGCACTACACGACCCGATGAAATAATTACATCTGAAGAAGTGAAAGCAATCCTTACCCATTGCTCATATATTCGTGATAAGGCCCTTGTAGCAACTCTTTATGAAAGTGGATGTAGGATAGGGGAGTTATCCCGTCTCACCTGGAGAGATGCAATATTCGATGAACACGGAGTTAAACTCTATCTCACCGACACCAAAACATCGAAACGGCGATATGCAAGATTAACAATGGCAACTGAATTTCTAGCACAATACAGAAATGAGCGTGGAGACCCGGACCCTGGAAGTTTAATATTCCTTTCAATCCGGGGAGACGAGCCAATAAGTTATAGGATGGTTACTCATTGCTTAACCCAGGCTGCGAGAGATGCAGGAATAACAAAGAAAATCAAGCCTCATTTATTCAGGAAAAGCAGAATTACCCATCTAATCGAACAGAATTACCAGGAATCGGTAATAAAGCAAACTATGTGGAACAACCTCAACACGAAGATGTTTCAGACGTATGTATGTCTCGGGGAGGATTCAATTGATGATGAGTTTCTCGGGAAGGCAGGTATCAAGCAGAAGAAAACATCCCAGGAAGACCCAATGGCCCCTCATCCCTGTGGTAGGTGTCATTACGTAAACCCACCAACCGGGACTTATTGTTCCAAATGTGGAATGGCACTAACAGAAGACGCGGTAGAAACTCAGACTGACAGTATGCTCTCAATTGAAAAGTTAATGGCAACATCCCAGGGCGAAGAACTGATAAAGAAAGTTATCCGCGAGATGGCAGAAAAAGGAGAGTTAAGAGGTTGAAAGTTTTCATATAAAACACAACCATTAACCATCTTAATGAGAGATTTTGATTATGCCAATCACGCTTGAAGTCCCGGAAGAACTGTTCCATAAAATAGAA